>Ga0209935_1000133_pt1 | contig 283860 bp, 259 predicted proteins | sample ThiBio_1000_plan_2_FD_183958 | JGI IMG/M metagenome (GOLD analysis project Ga0209935, IMG submission 183958) | Wastewater bioreactor microbial communities from Cape Town, South Africa - Thiocy_cont_1000_plan (SPAdes) | ecosystem: Engineered > Bioreactor > Thiocyanate-remediating >...
CTTCACAGGGATCAGGGTAGTAGTGCCATAACGGGCCTGCTGGTTGGGTATTTGTGTGATGACGGGTACCACACCCGGTGTCGTAGCATGAACTTCATTGGTAAAGGCAGACTGCCCGCCGATGCCGTAAGCATTTACTTTATAATAATAAGTAGCGTTGGCAAACAGACCGCTGTCCTGGAAGGAAGTGGATCCTGCAGGCAGGGTAGCCATCAGCACATAGTTCTGATTATTATTGTTGCTGCGGTATACCTGGAAGCTGGTCTCGTTCGTAGAATTATCCTGCCATGTCAGCGATACGCCGCTGCTGCTGGTAGCCGTTGCCACGAGGTTCGTCGGCGCGGCAGGGACAGCAGGCAGTATCTGTGTGGTAGCGTTGGACTCTTTATATGTAAAGTTCATCACGCTGGAGACACCGGCGGCGGTAAGCCCGGTCCTGAAGACCTCGACGGCGTCGATATTGCCGTTAAAGGGACTGCCGGATGTATTGTAGGCATTCGTACCGTTGGTCTGTCCGATGCGTGCACCGTCCGTAGTGGTAGCGATAGAATGAAATGCAAGACTGTTATTGCTGGCAGCGAGCATACCATTGACATAAAGCTGCAAGGTGTCCCCGACATATACCAGGGCGATATGCGTCCAGTTGGTGTTGCTCAATGTCGTCGTGATATTGGTCCTCGTGCTGGCGCTCGCGACGGCGCCGATCAGCGTGCTATTGTTCAGCAGCAGGGCAAGACCGTTGGTGCTGCCGCCTCCGTCGAAGATAACCCTGTTGGAGCTGGTGAGATTGGCGGGCTTGATCCAAACTGAGATCGTACGCTGAGCATAAGCTTCCTGCAGGAAGCTGCCCGTGTTGCTGATCGTCACAGCCTGGTTGGAACCGTTGAACTTTATAGAAGCGGTGCCTTCTGCCTTTGTAGTGGCATCATAAGTAATGGTACCTACCGCTGTGAGCGTATGGTTGTTACCTGTGCTGTCGATCAGGCTGTTGTTGAAATCATAAGAAGCTTCCTTATAGTTATAGGCGAAGATAGAAGAACCATATTTATTGATAGCCCTTACTTCATAGTAATACCGGGTATTGGCCGTGCAGCTGTTGTCGAGATAAGAAGTAGTGCCGGCAGGTACCGTAGTAACGATGGCTGCATCACTATAGGCGGGAGTAGTCGCACGATACAGCTCAAAGCCCGTCTCGTTGGTGCTGTTGTCAGTCCATGTCAGCTGGATGGACTTGTAATCGACAGTAGCCGCCTTCAGATCCGAAGGGGCTTTAGGTGCAGTACCGTTGTTGATGGCGGACTGTATGAATGCGCTGGCTGGGATAGCGACAAAGCTGCCCGAACCAGGCGTCTTCCAGCTAACGGTAAGGTTAAATCCACCCGTCATTTGCAGATAAGTGGCGGCAATAGGATAGATCTGTCCTGCTACCAGGCTGATGGTGCCGGATTGGACGGAAGTACTGCCATGGAGACCGTCGTTATTGATCAGCGGAGTGCCGGAGAAGCTGTACGGCGATGTTTTAACGCCTGCTGCTCCCAGATACAAACGGCTGCCGTCATCGGATGTGATCTGGAAGGTGTAGTTACCTGTTGTCGGAGCGATTATGAAACCCTGGAAAAGGAATCCGAAATACGTCGCGTCATACGCTGGAGACAGGCTGAATGTGGATATGGTCCCTGTCTGGATAGGTGTCATGGAGGAATAATCGGGTATGGCGGTCAGGTTCGTGGCAAGACCATCGAAATAACTATAGTTCAACCCATTGATCAGAGGCTCGCCGCTGACCTGGTTGCTGGGCGTGGAAACATTGCCCGCCTGATCCCTCGCCTTGACGACAAAGGTATAGGAAGCGCTGTTGATCAGACTGTATACGGTGAAACTGGTCTGGGTCGAAGATAACGAATAGGTCTTAGTGCCATTGACATAGATGTCATAAGCTGTCACGCCTACATTGTCGGTGGCAGCAGTCCACTGGAGCGATACGCCGCTGTAAGAAGTACCGGTGATGGTAAGGTTGCCCGGCGCCGTGGGCGGTTGTACGTCCGCGATGGTAGTGGCGCTGGCCTCGTTGGAGGTGGCAGATGCTCCATTACCGTTGACGGCCCGGATGACCCAAAAGTATTTTGTGCCGGCAGTAAGTCCGGTGATAGTATCTGTGGAAGCGTCGGCGGCTGTGATAGCTACCAGTTTGTACGGACCACCTGATTTGGTGCCCTGGTAGATCTCGAATCCCGTCTCGTTGTAGGCAGGCGAGGGGTTCTGGTTCCAGTTGAGCAACACCGAAGTCTGCGACAGGGCAGCTGCCAGTACACCGGATGCCGCATCAGGTGCATTCGAACCATTAGCAGGCACCACTGTAAAGGGTGAGCCCCAGTTAGCGGAGCAGCCTCCCGTCTCTGTGACTTCTGCTATATATTGACCGGGTGAGGAAACGGTCAGGGTATTGGTTGTGCTGAGCGTAGTGTTGTTGCCCACTTTCTGCCATACATAAGTAGCAAAACCTGTAGGCAGTTGCAGGGTTACATTGGGATTATCCAGCGCGGGAATAACATTGCTGGCCAGACCTGCAACGGTGATGGGAGGAGTAACGGTGGGCTGCTTGATGCCGATGACGACAGGCGTATGGCTCCAGTCAGACCAGATGCCATTACGCAGTACGCGGCAATCGTATGTACCATAGGTAGTTACAACCAGCGAGTTGGTAGTTGCACCGGTAATCACAGTCCCATCTTTCCTCCACTGATAGCCATCAAAACCGGGAGCGACACCCAGGGTGTCCTGTACGCTGACGCCGGGGCAAAATGCCGTCTGTCCATGCAAAGGCCAGGGGTTGGCCGCATAGATACGGTTACAAAAGGGCCAGAAATCAGGTTCCGCCCATCCACGGTCCCAGGTGCCATGCCCCAGGTCGGGATATAGCGTATACTTATATTGTGCGCCGGCAGCGATCATTCCCTGATTTACAATACCGGCATCGTTGGGATCGGGCCAGGAATCCAGGCCACCCTGGAAGTCCCATATAGCCAGGAACTTGGTCTTGGGCAGATTGGTGGAGCTGATATTATTCTGGGTGTTCGAGGAGAACACGGGTGTACCGCTGAATACCTGCGGATATGCTTGCAGACTCTCCCAGCAGGCAGCGCCACCGGCAGACAAGCCATTGGCAATAATATGGAAGGGGTCCAGCTTGTTGTTGCTGATCATGTAATCCGTGATCTGTTTGACGTATGTGATCTGGGAAGGGTCCCACGCGCCATTCTGATTCTGCGGCACCAGGATGAAACCATCCCATACACCATTGTTGATATTGGCCTGGAAGACGGTTTGACCGCCATGCGCCAGGGATATCTCATTGTCGGTAATGGCTCCTGCTTCGCCAGCACCATGGTAGAACACAATGATGGGGTATTTCTTTCCGTCGGCAGCCGTGGTATAGCTCTTCGGGAAGATCAGCCGGAATGGCATCCCGTTATAGATGTAGCACTTCCATTGGGTCGTGCTCCAGCTCATACGGGTGGTCTTTATCCACTTGCCGATGGTATTGGCAGCCGGTTGGTTAGGGTTTGTAACAGAACCTTTGGTAGCAGTAGAACTGTACGTGTACACCGAGTCGTTAGGGTTCAGGATGCTCTGAGCGTTGACCTGTTGTCCAAGGATCATTGCAATCGCCAGGGTAAGGGCCGGAATTGCTTTTCTAAAAATTTTCATGTTTTCTAACCTTAATCTAGGGGATAAGACCCATTTAAAAATGTTGATTCAGGTTATTTCAATAAAATATTAGGACTACCTGCTAAAATAGCGCGTATAGCTCGACAGCATAAACTGCCTACAGATAAAAGATGGGAAATAGGATAAATGAAAATAAAGCCAACTAGGTCACGAGAAAGGCTGTGAAATTAAAAGAGGTGATTCCAGGAAATGGATGTTGGCAAATGGTCAATCGTTGAATAGGCCGCAATTTAGCATCTTTTTGCCGAACCTCTAAATTTTTAACAAAAAAATCGGTGAATTAATATTGATTTGAGGTCAATGTTGCCGAAAAGCGTGCGGACGGTAACCATCAACCGCCGTTGGGGAAACGGCGGGTCATGTAAAGCTGTGTACTTCCTACTTTCGCTGGATGCCCACGTTCAAAACTATCGGCCTCTCTCTTTTGAGCGCTGTATTAACTACTTTTTGTACCGCCCAATCGGACACCGTCCGAACAGATGCCGCGCTGCCGGATTCCATTCGGCCGGCCGTAGATCTAAAGACCGTTACGGTGTCGGCTAAAAAACCCTTCTACGAGACCCGCTCCGGGCGCATAGTGATCAATGTCTCCAGCAGTGTCGTATCATCGGGAAGTTCGTTACTGGACATCCTGGAACGGTCACCGGGTGTGATCGTCGGCCGGCAAACCAGTTCCATCGCCCTCAACGGAAAGGAAGGGGTAGGACTGATGATCAATGGCAAAGTGGACCATATGCCCCGCGAGGCGATGGTGGACCTGCTGCAGGGGATGAATTCGGATAATATCGAAAGGATAGAACTGATCCCCGCGCCGCCCGCCGGTGTGGATGCGGAAGGCAATGCCGGCTATATCAACATTATTCTGAAGAAAAGTCCTAATGCCGGTGTCAATGGTTCGTATTCTGCCACCCTCGGTTATGGCCGGGGACTGGTGGACGATGCGAATGTCAACGTCAACTATCGGAAGGAGAAGATAAACCTATATGGAAATCTCTCTTACTCCCGGATACAAAAGCCACTACCCATTCACCTTTATACTAAACTTCCTTATAAGGGTGGGCTTGTCGAAAACCGCTTTGCGGCCGACAGGACGGAAGCGAACAGGGTTGTAAACGCCCGGCTGGGGATGGACTACCAGGTAACGCCCAAGACCATTTTAGGTGTTCTGGTGACGGGTTATCACAGCAAATACACGCAATCGGAGAACAACGAGAATGATGTACTGACCAACGGCCATCTGGATACCGTGGTGCGACAAGCCAACAGCGAGCTAAAGACCTGGAAGAATATTGGCATCAATATGAATATCCAGCAGGATTTCGAGGGAGGGGGTAAGCTGTCAGCGAATGTCGACTATATCTATTATAGGAATGCGCAACCTTATACGTATTATGCTGCTTATTATGAGCCTGCCGGGAATCTTTTTTATGATCAACACACACAAAGTCTCAAGACCACTCCCTTGCGGTTTTGGATAGGGGCTCTCGACTATTCGCAAAAGTTGGGTAGGAAAATTTTGTTGGAGACAGGGTTTAAGAGAACCATGGACGATCTGACCAACGTTCTGGATGTCGAAAGGCTGGGACAGGGTGGCTGGAATACCGACGCCAGTTTGTCGTCCAATCAACGGGTGAAGGAGGACTATACTGCCGTGTACACCTCTTTTGATCTGGCGCCGGCAGCTACGACCCGGATCAAGGCCGGGCTCCGGTATGAATATACCAACTACAACCTTGGAACGATGGACCAGAAAAATGTGATAGACCGGCATTATGGGAATTTGTTCCCCAGCCTGTCGTTGACGCAAACGTTGAATGCGCACAGCACCCTGAGCCTTTCTTTTAACCGGCGCATTTCGCGGCCTACGTTCGACCAATTGGCCCCTTTTACCTATTTCTTGAACGGAAGCAGTTGGATGACGGGCAATCCCGCCTTGCAGCCGGCTATTTCTAATTCGATAACGGGCGCCTATACGTGGAAAAGGTACCTGTTCTCGCTGGGATTCAGCCGGGAAGATCAATCTATCGCGATCTATCAACCGCTGATCGATACCGTGGCCAATAAGATATTGTTCACCGGCAGGAACCTCACCGATCAAAAGCTGCTAACGGCTATTGTCTCCGTACCGGTGGACATCGGTAACTGGTGGAAAATGCAGTATAACTTTACGGGTATCTGGCAACAAGTCGGTATTGCCGGGGAAGAGCCGGCGTCGAGGCGGCTGTTGAATGTCAACTTTACCGCGATCGAAAGCTTTCTGCTTCCGAAGAATTATACACTGGAGCTGTCTGGTTTTTATCAATCGGCGCGCTGGATTGGCACCAACCGGCAAAGCGGGTATGGGTCGATCGATCTGGGCATCCGGAAGAAACTGCCCGGCACGAAAGGGGCCCTGACACTGACCGCCAGCAACGTCTTGGATTCGCAGGATAATATCATTACCACCGATGAGCCAGCCTTTCATGAGACGGCGCGTCTGGAAGCGATCTTTGTACAAAGATCCTTTAAGCTGACTTATACACGTTCTTTTGGCAATGACAAGCTCAGGGCCAGCCGGGAACGGACCACGGGCGCCGAAGATGAAAAGGGGCGGGTGCAGTAATGACCCGCCCCGGCTGCGTTATAATCTCTTAACCCTCATATTCCGGAACCGCACTACGTCACCATGTCCCAGAAAACCCAGGTGACCCGTCGGTCGCAGGAGCCCGGGATGTTCCTTATGATCCATCGTTCCATTCTTAGACGCCTCTTTTATGTCGCCATCCAGGATAACCGTTCCGTTCAGGATAACCTTTATCTTATTCCCCCTGGCTATGATCTCTTCCTTATTCCACTGGCCTGTCGGCAATAGATAACCTCTTTTGGCCGGAATGACCCCATACACCGAACCATGATACTGATAGACATGCAGGTCTTTGTACTTCGGCGCCTCGTTATCGAGCACCTGGATCTCCATTCCGACATAGGCCGCATCGCCTTCCAACGGGGCGCGGATACCGATGCCATTGTTTGCTCCGGGCGTCAGCTGAAATTCGAATCGATAGATAAAATTGGAGAATTCTTCTTTGGTATATAAGTTTCCCCCGCCGCCAATTTCAGGAGCTACTTCCACTACACCATCCTTGACCAGGTAGCCTGTCATGTTCCCCGTCCACTGGCTCAGGTCCAGTCCATCGAAGAGAGAAACAAAGCCTTCCTTTTTCTCTGCTTCGCTCAATACAACCGGCTCATCAGGATGAAGCTCCCGCAAATAGATATTTCTATACGCGACGTAAGTCCCGTGCGCCTGCAGTTCAATTTGCTCTTCCGGGAAGATCGGGATACTGCGATCCCAATAATTTTCGAGGGTAATATTATTCGTTACCAATATTCCATTCAACCAGACGGTTACTTTTTCCCCTTTCATGATGATATGGAAGCGGTTCCATTCCCCAATCTTATTATCCGCTACGGCCAAAGGATTACTTTCATTTTTTTGATTATTGTATAACCCTCCGGAGCCCACCTGCGCGCCGACCTCTCTTCTGCTGGTGTCCCAGATCTGTACCTGGGGTGAGCCCCTTAGATAAATCCCGGCGTCGCCTTTTTCCGTGATCTTCCAATCGACATACATTTCGATATCGCGATATTTCTTTTCCGTCGCCAGGTTTTCGCCATGACCGGTGAAGACCAACAATCCATCCTTTACCACCCAGTCTCCTTTCATTTTTTCGTTGGCTGCTTTTTGGGCAGTAGCGAGTTCAGTATCGGACATCTTCAATCTGGTGACCGGGTTGCCGACGAGCGCTTTCCAGCCTTTGAGATCAGTGCCATTAAAAAGGGATACAAAGCCATGATCGTACGGCATCTTTTCAAGAAGGGCGTTTAGTTTTGCCGCCAAAAAGGAGCTGTCTTCTCCCTTGAGAAGGGGTAAGGCCGTTTCGAGCGCTTCGCGCGCCACCGGTCCCTTGATCGTTTGATCTGCCAGCGCCAGACGGGTTACGATCAGCGCTGCCTCTTTGTTCACCTCTGCATCTTTCAGCGATTTACTCACGAGAATAAAACTGCTGAAGCCAGGAATGGCGGCCGCTTTTGCCAGTATCCTCTTTTTCTCGATGAGGTTTTTGGCAAGCCCCATTTCATCTTCTAAAAGCAATAATTGTCTTTCGCCGGTGAGGGGGGATGCCGGCGCCGGGCTATAAACAGGCAGCGAGGGTAAATGCTCGTTTTGCCGGTCCACCGCCGCCTGGTTAGAAAGAAGGTTCAATTGGGATTGCATGAATAGTCGCGCATAATCCGTCTTGACCCCGCCGGCATATTTTTTTATCAGGTCCGCCGTATGGCCCTTTTTGGCAGCATCCAATGCCGCAGCATTTACATAAGCGCTCAACGCATCGGCGGCGCCAACTTTTAAAGAGTCGTTATCCAGCAGTCGAAAAAGAGATTTCCATTCGGACTTGTTCCAACCGTCCATCTTTGTCAGTGCTGCGTCGGCATCCGCCCGATGCTGGTAGGGGAACAGCCGGACTGTTTCCATGACGTTATCGTTGGTTTTTTGGGCGGCTGCGTTATCGGCTAAAAAAATTGATCCAATTACGATATGAAAAAGGAGAAAATAGTGCTTCATGTAAATTGATTTGTCAGGTAGTGAGTGTGAACTAGATATGCCATGGGCCGCGCATAGGCGGGTTGATCAGATAATTGGCTTCGGTGTCATCGATGAAAAGTTGATTCACCGGATCGAATTTCAAGGGCCTTCCCAGTTGCAGGGCGATCTTTCCCATATTGATAATGGTACATGACCTGAACCCATTCATTTCATTCAATGCAAAGGGAGTTCTGTATTTTACCGAGTCAAGGAAATTAGTGACCTGGGGTTCGGGGTCTGGCAGCAGCGCCAGTTTTTCCTTTAAGTTGGGGATGTCGGACCTGAACCCTGCGTATAGTTTGCCTTTTGGACCGACGATATAGGCTGCGTCGGGGTCTTTGGCTTCGCCGTCTAAAATGATCTTGCATCCGTCCTCATAGGTAAAGGTGAGTTTTCTGAACGTTCCCACCGCATCCCAATTTTGTTGTTCGGCGTCCGGTTCGACCAGGATCGGGCTGGTGTGATCTTTACCAAGAAAATATTGGATCGGATCGATATAATGTTGACCCATGTCACCCAGGCCGCCGCCATCGTAATCCCAATAGCCTCTGAAGGTCTGGTGGACACGATGGGGGTTATAGGGCTTGAAGGGGGCGGGACCGAGCCATCGATCGTAGTCCAACTCCGGCGGTACAGGCATCGGTTCTAAATTTGTCTTGCCTATCCAATAAAATTTCCAGTCAAATCCCGTGGTTTTACTCACAGTAACGGTCAGCGGCCATCCCAATAACCCAGAGTCCACCAATTTCTTGATGGGCTTTACGGTGGTATTCATGCCATAGAAGTTGTCTTCAAACCGGAACCAGGTATTTAATCGGAACATGCGTTTGTTTTGCCGGACGGCCTCTACTAACCGTCGGCCTTCACCAATGGTCCTTGTCATGGGTTTCTCACACCAGATGTCTTTGCCGGCGTTGGCCGCGTCGATGGCGATCAGCCCATGCCAGTGCGGTGGTGTAGCGATGTGTACGATATCGATCTCCGGTAAGGCGATCAGTTCCCGGTGATCATGAAAGGTTTTCACACCGCCGCCAATGGAATTGGCTGCTTCGGTGAGATGGTTCCTGTCGACGTCGCAGATAGCTACGACTCTGGTGCCGGCATAAGGAATGTGGCCTCTGCCCATACCGCCGACACCGATGATCCCCTTGGTCAGCTGGTCGCTGGGAGCAAGGTAACCTCTGCCTAATACGTGTCTGGGAATTATGAAAAATCCTGCGCTGACGGCAGCCACGTTTTTCAGGAAGCGGCGCCGGGCTTTGTTTTGCGATGACTGCATGAGATTGGTTATTTGCTTGCAATAGAATGTGTTGCGGAGTCAATTTAGAAAGAAAAGGCGATATGCGGCATAGTTTTTTTTGTTATATATTTGTCCTATGCGAATGACAATATCCGGGCTTCCGAAACATTTTGATAAGTTTGATCTCCAGCGTCTGTTCAATCCCTATGGGTGGGTAGATTATACCAAGATCATCATCGACCCTATTTCCGGGCTCAGCCGTGGAAAGGGCATCGTTGAGATGAAGCGGGACGAAGATGCGAAAAAGGCCATGGCCGCGCTGCAGGGACAGGTGTTAGGGCAGAACCCGCTGAACATCAAGGAAGCCAAGGACCGGGGGCCAAAAGCCGGGTAATAGGCCGTATCGCCCACCAAAAGATCACCGTGAAAATGTATTGAACTGCAATTCCGGCATGGGGCTCGCTGGCCTCATCAGCCCCAGCCTTGCCAGGAATATATGGGCCCGTACACAAGTGGCAAGGTCCCAGGGAGCCTTCCTGAAGAAACCGTGTGTCTGCCCTTCGGCTATCCAGCTTTCACAATCGACGCCGGCCTTTTTCAGCTGTACGCACAGACTATCGCTCAACTGCAGCCATTGCTTATCCATACTGCCAAAAAAGAAGATGGCAGGCGGAAAATTCCCATCGGCGGATGCAAAGGGTTCGATCGATGGATCATCATCCAGACTATACGCAGGATTGAACAGCACCATCGCCCGCGCAGACGGTGTGATCGACAGATCATCACCGGGATCATTATGTCCTTTATTCAACAGCGCCATGGTGGCCAGATGCCCTCCCGCGGAACCGCCGCCCAGAATGATCCGGCCCGTATCGATACCCAGCTGCCTGGCATGGCCTTTCACCCAGCGGATGGTGCTTTTTGCGTCTATTAAACTCGTGTCCTTGCCAAGCAGCCGGTAGTCTGCCGTTACCGCCACGATGCCCTGCTGCGCAAAATAACGGCTTTGCCAGCTCAATTGCGACCGTTTGCCCGTCGTCCAGCCGCCCCCATGGAACAAGATGATCACCGGGCATGGCTTTGCATCGGTGGTCTCCGGGGTGTATACATCCAGCAGCAATTTGGTAGTGTCCACTTTCTTATAGACATAGGTCGTCATGTGATAGGGGATGGTATCAACCGATGATGCAAAAAGGTTCTTCGCCGGTGCATCCGAGAATACGATGTAAGATAATTCCCTGATCCCATACCTGTCGTCGGGGTTCAGCACTTTTACCTGTACCCTATGTTTTCCTTTCGGCAGGGGGTATTTCCAGGTCAGGTCCAGCCGCCGTGTAGTAAAATCCGTCGGCAGCGTGGGACTTTCGATCTTTTTTCCATCGAGCCACACTTCCGTCCGAAAGACATAGCCGGGGTTCTTGTCGTTTTTTGCCTGCGCCGCACCGCTCAGCACAAAGCCCGTCCCCTCGAAATCAAAAGTGATGGTATGATCCGCATTCATGACAACATCGTCTTTCTTCACGGGGTACAGCCCGGGGAAGCATTGTTCCAGTCTCACGGCTTTCGGTTCCTGAGTCAGGATGCGGGCAGACCCGTTGACGACCTGTCCTCCATTCCGCCGGATATTTTCCACGGCATGTTTGTAGCCGATGGCATAGACCTTATTCAGTGAAATGGTAGTATACTTGAAGTCAATGTCTTCCGCTCCAGCCAGTCCTTTTTTCCAGAATTCGGGCAGCCTGTCATAACCGAGCACTGTTCCCAGTATGCCGCCCGCGGAAGACGGGTTGCAATCAGCATCCTGCCCCGCCCGTGCCGCGATATCCAGTGTCCGTCCAAAGTCGCCGTTGCCATACAGCAAGGCCATGACCACATAGGCGCTGTTTATCGTCGCGTCAATGTCGAACGGGAGGAAGACGCCTTCGGGGCAGGCTCTGTCGCTGGACCATTTCTTTTGCAGCTCGAACCAGGTAGAGTGCCAGTCGGTGGGATATTGTTGATGCCAGCGGATGACATCCTCTATACATTGACGGTAGGTACTGGCCTGCGGGATGGTCTTCAGCGCTTCGTTGACGATCCAACTGACATCGCCGGACAGGAAGGCAAGGGAGTACATCGCCCCAAAATAGACGCCGCCATACCAGCCGTCCCCGTAGTTCATGATATGCCCTATCTTATCGCTAATGGCCGATGCAGCATTTGGCATTCCCGGGCTCATCAAGCCGGCATAATCACACTCGATCTGGTAATCGATGTCATCCGCGTGGGGGCTGTTGATCCAGTTACCGCTGGCCGGCGGCTTTAAACCATGGAGGATATTGTAGCGTGCGGCCTGGTTAGCGTGCCATAGCATATAGCCCGCGTGCGCAAAGGCGCCGGCAAAAGAGTCTACAGGTGCATCCAGGCCCAGCCTTTCGAACACGTCGACGAACGTGAGGTCCATATACAGGTCGTCGTATAACCCCGGATTCCCCAGCATCGTCTTCCGGATATACCCTTCGTTGTAAAATAAAGGTTGATTATCCTGGATAAAGGTGCCGTTATACCTGAACTCGTACGGGCCTCCGAAGGTTACTCCGATGGTTTGCCCAGCCCAGCCGCCTTTGATCTTATCCCGGAGGACAGCTTCGGGGATCGTCACCATTTCTCCCAGCCGGACCTTGTCGTTTTGCGCCATCACGGGTTTCAGGGGCAGAGCCGTCATTGCGATGAATGCTATTTTCAGGAACTTTCTCATTTCGAACAGTTATGATAGGGTAAAAGATACGTAAACTAGTATATATTTACCTTATGCGAATGACAATATCCGGCCTCCCGCGCCATTTTGACAAATTTGACCTTCAACGCCTTTTAATCCATTCGGCTGGGTGGATTATAGAAAGATCCTCATCGACCCTTACAGCCGTTAAGTATGGAAAGATGGTATCATCAGGATCGCCTTCTGGAGTATCAATATCGGATTGCTGAATTTATGCAGCAGCCTGTATCGCAAACTTTCCGGTGGCTGCGTGTCATAGGAGATACTGTTTTTGCAGTAGGTGCGCTTGCGCTTGTCATATTCGTGATAGGTTTGATAGGATCATTTGGATAGTATTATTTTCCTTGTCCCCGACCGTCCTTCGCCTTTGTCGAGCTCATCGGCAAGATGCCGGATGGCCGTGTTCTCAAACAGTGTTTTCAGACGGGCCTTGATCAATTTGTATTCCGAATGCATGGGGCAGGGTCTTGCCTCCGAGCACTGTTTGAGACCAAGGACACATTTTTCCAGTACCTGGTCCTCTTCCATGACTTCGAGTATTGCACGGGCAGGGAGGTCCTTGGCCTTACCTGTCATAAAGAAGCCTCCGTTGGGACCACGGGTGGAATTTACTATCCTATTGTCCGTAGTCAGTTTCTGAAGGATCTTTGCTGTGAACGAGCGGGGGGAGTTGATCCCTTTGGCGACCTCATCGAGGCTCAATTTTTTATCCTCGTCGCTCTTCCGTGCTATAAAAATGGTCGCCCTCAAGGCATATTCCGTTGCTTTAGAGAACATTGACAGACTTAATGATGATGAACAGCCGGTGACGGCGGCAAATTACTGCTTTCCCGTCAAACCGCTACACTCTATTTTTCTTCCCATTCCGCATACGACTCACTCGTCTCATAGATCTTTAGCTTTCTCAGGACGACATCGGCCGGCAGTTCATTTTTCAATGTATTGCGAATGTATAATAATATGTTCTCTGCCGTTGGCTCCGCCTGCCATACCCAGATATTAGGGAGAATGGCTAAAGGCGGATGCGCTGCGAGATAATCCTCCGACAGGAGAGTGTGATGATCGAACCTGGCTTCTATCACGCTCTTTACTATACGCTTCAGCTCCTTAAAATCGAGAATAAATCCCGGTGGCGGCAAATAATCTTCGCCGACGGGTTCGGCGGATACCGTTACGTGCAATATATAGGAGTGGCCATGAAGGTTGCTGCACTGACCGGGGTAACCGTGTATGGCATGCGCCGTCTCGAATCGAAATATTTTTGTGACTTGTAACATAATTAAGGACAAAATTGTCCTTAATTATTATATTTGCCAAAACAAACTTGCTTTATGGCTAGAAAAAGCTTCATCAGCTACCTGCTAAACCCCCGGCACTGGTGGCTTCCGCTGTTGCTGATCTTTACCATCAGCGTAGCTGGCGTGATGATGATCGGGATGCATACTTACAGTGAGGCGCCACCTATCCCGGACTATATTTCTGAAAAAGGAGTGGTCGTACTCCGGAGCGAAGACATTCTGAAAGGGCAATCCGTTTTTCAGAAATATGCCCTGATGGACTATGGGAGCATGTTTGGCGACGGCGCCAACCGGGGACCTGATTTTACAGCGGAAGCATTGCACGAGCTGTCTTTGTCGATGGGGCGCTACTACAGTGCGAGATGGTCGGACCTTCCCGGGAAGGAGCTGCTTGAAAAAGGGATTGGCGAACAGGTAAGATCGGACATAAAGCACAATCGATATAATCCTTCCGGCAATCAGGTGACGCTCACCGATGCACAGGCCGATGCCGTGGAGGATCTGTTCCAATATCATCTCCGGAAGTTCACAGCCAATGGGTCTGATGCATTTAAACCGGGCGGCTATATTACGGACAGCGGTGAGATCAGATCATTGAGCGCGTTCTTCTTCTGGGGAGCCTGGGTATGCGGGGTGGAAAGACCGGGTAAGCATTACAGTTATACGCATAACTGGCCTTACGACCCTCGCGCGGGCAATGTCCCCAGTCCTGCGATCATTTTGTGGAGCATCATTGGTTCCCTGGGATTGATATTCGGGCTCGGCCTGGTATTGTACTATCACGGTAAGCTGGAGAAGCTGGATGGCAAGACCTACACCCATAATGCCGGACCGTTCATGACACAAAAGGCGGTGTGGGATTTCCGACCCGATGCCATTCAGAGGGCTTCTTTCCCGTTCCTTTATGCTGCCGTTCTCCTTTTCGGGGTCCAGGTCCTCGCGGGGGTATTGACGGTACATGATTTTGTAGGGTTTGTCCGATTTTTCGGTTTTGATGTTTCGAAAGCGCTGCCGGTGACTATCACCAGGAGCTGGCATGTGCAGCTATCCTTATTGTGGATATCTGCCTGCTGGATAGGGGCGTCCTTCTTCGTCATGCCATTGATCTCACCCCGGCAACCCCGCGGTCAGGTAGGGCTCATCCGGGCGATCACCTGGCTTACCATCCTGCTAGTTGCGGGCTCCTTCGCCGGAATCCTTTTGGGACCGAAGGGTATCCTTGGCAGCAAGTGGTACTGGCTGGGGCACCAGGGTTGGGAATATATCGAGATGGGCAAATTATGGCAGGCGCTCCTGGCTGTTATCTTCGTATTATGGGCCATTGTACTATACAGGGGTGTCCGGCCGGTGATGAGCCTACGTCAGCCCTGGGCATTACCGAATTGGCTGATCTACGCCACGGGCAGCATCATCCTGTTGCTGATATCCGGATTTATTGCTACGCCCAGAACAAATTTTGTCATTGCCGACTTTTGGAGATGGATGGTTATCCATATGTGGGCCGAGGCATTTTTTGAAGTTTTCACCACCGTGCTGATCGGCTACTTCATGGTATTGATGGGACTTGTGAGCAGGCAGGCTGCGATCCGTGTGATCTATCTGGCCACCTTGCTTTTCCTCGGTTCCGGGCTGCTTGGTATTTCCCATAATTTTTACTGGAACGGCAAGCCAGTGTTTACGATGGCGCTTGGCTCCGTCTTTTCGACACTGCAGGTAATTCCCCTGGTATTGCTTACGCTGGAGGCCTATCGCTTCAGCAAGCTGCCCGGTGTGCTTGAAAATGCCGGTAGTCAGAGAGGCACCATCAAAGCCGTCTTTGGCTTTCGTGAAGTATTTCTTTTTTTGATGGGAGTGAATTTCTGGAACTTTTTTGGCGCCGGTGTGCTAGGCTTTATTATCAACCTGCCTATTGCCAATTACTATGAGCACGGCACCTACCTCACCGTCAATCACGGACATGCTGCCCTGATGGGCGTATACGGCAACCTCGCACTGGCCGCCGTTCTATTTTGCTGCCAGTTGTTATTCAGGCATGATCGCTGGAACCCCCGGCTGATCCGAACTATTTTCTGGTCCATCAATATAGGTTTATTGCTGATGGTCCTGCTGGATCTGTTCCCGGCAGGTATTTACCAGTTCAACGCTGTCACGGAAAATGGACTTTGGTATGCCCGCAGCAGCACATTCATCGATGGCGCGGTATTTCAAACCCTGACCTGGATGCGGATTGCAGGAGGCGCTTTATTCACCATGGGAGGGACAATACCATTGATATGGTTTATCGTAACAAGGAGAAGGGCAGTCAAAAAAACTCAGCATGCGGCAGAGGTCCTCGTTGTAGACGCGGGGAATGATGTGATGACCCAGTGCAGCATTAAATAATAACTCAATGATGATAAGAAACACAATTGAAGAAGAAATGCCGTTGGTATATTCCTGTTCCGGCTGCTCCAGCGCTGCCCAGATGGCCAACTATCTTGCCCTGCAGCTCGACAGGAATGGCACAGCAGAAATGTCCTGTATAGCCGGTGTGGGTGGAAATGTAAAGGGCCTTGTACGAAAGGCTTTATCGGGAAGGAGGATCATCGTTATCGACGGCTGCCCGCTGTCGTGTGCCAAAGCCTGTTTGGGCAATCATGGGATATCTCCATCCCTGCATATCCAGTTGGGGGAATACGATGTCGAAAAACGCCACCATGCTGATTTCGATAAGGCACAGGCCAATGAACTATTGAACATCATAGCAGCTCCTATTAAAGACCTTCATAGCAAACAGAATCATGATACAAAGACAGTTATTTGAAAAATTAGCCGGGTATACGACGCCCGATGAATTGAAGAGAGCCGGGATCTATCCTTATTTCAGGCCCATCCAGGAGAACAATGACACGGAAATAATTATTCAGGGAAGGAAGCTGCTGATGTTCGGTTCCAATAGCTACATGGGACTTACCAACCATCCCAAGGTCAAGGCCGCGGCGAAAAGGGCGATCGACCAGTATGGCAGCAGCTGTTCCGGATCGCGGTTCCTGAATGGAACCTCCCAGCTGCATATTTGCCTGGAAGAGAGACTGGCCGACTTCGTGGGTAAGGAGGCGGCGCTTGTCTTCACTACAGGGTTCCAGGCGAATGTTGGAGCTGTAGCGTCGTTGACAGGCAGGAATGGTGTGCTGATACTCGACGAATCCGACCATGCATCCATTATCGAAGGCAGCAGGCTTTCTTTTTCCAGAGTCCTGAAATTTGCTCATAACGACATGGAGGACCTGGAAAGGGTCTTACGTTCCGTCCGGGATGAGGCGATCAAGATGATCGTGGTAGATGGCATCTTCAGCATGGAAGGCGATATCTGCAACCTGCCGGAGATCACGGAGCTGGCTCTCAGGTATCATGCACTGGTCATGGTGGATGATGCGCACGGGTTAGGCGTATTGGGCGAAGCGGGTAGGGGGACGACTGATCATTTCGGGTTGACAGAACAGGTAGATATCATTATGGGTACCTTCAGCAAATCGCTGGCTTCCATCGGAGGATTTATCGCTTCCACCAAAGAGATGATCAATTATTTCAAACATCATAGCAGACCGTTGATCTTCAGCGCCAGCATCCCGCCCTCTGCGGCGGCAGCTGCCATGGCGGCCCTCGAGATACTACAGGACGAGCCGGAAAGGCAGGAGGCCTTATGGAACAATACCGCCTATATGGTCAAGATGCTGCAGGAACTGGGGTTCGATACGCATACCTCTCAGTCTCCCATTGTACCTGTTTACATAAAGGATGACCAGCTGACCTTTCAATTCACCCGCCGGATGTTCGAAGAGGGCATATTCGTAAACCCCGTGGTATCCCCGGCTGTCAGGTCCGATGCTTCCCTGATACGTATGTCCATAATGGCTACTCATTCCAGGAGACAAATAGACATGGCTTTGTCTGTCATGGAAAAGGTGGACCGCGAGCTGCATATCACCCGGGTCAAACAGATCTGATGCATTCATAACAAGCCGATCATGAATATACTAATCGAAGAAGTAAAAAACAAAAGGCAGCTGAGGGCATTTATCGACTTCCCCTATCGCTTGTATAAGGGCAGTCCTTTCTATGTCCCGGCCCTCCGTTTTGACGAGGAGCGGACTTTGCGGAGAGACAGGAACCCTGCATTCGATCACTGTGAAGCCCGTTACTGGCTTGCGTATAAACAGGGCCGGGTGGTAGGACGTATCGCCGGGATCCTGAACAAGGCCTATATCGACAAATGGGGCAACAGGTATATGCGTTTTGGATGGATCGATTTTGAAGAAGACGAACAGATCGTCCGGGCCCTTATCAACGAGGTCGAAACATGGGCGAAGGAGCTGCATATGACCGCCGTTCATGGCCCGATGGGTTTCACGGACCTGGATCATGAAGGAATGCTGGTAGCCGGTTTTGATCTCCCGGGGACCTTGGCTGCTATTTATAATCATCCCTATTATCCTTCCCTGATGGAAAGGGTGGGATACAAAAAAGACATCGATTGGGTCGAATACAGGATAAAAGTGCCGGAAAAAATACCGGAGGACCTGGAAAGGATCGCCACGATGGTCAGACAGCGGTTTCGGTTGCAGGTAGTACAGGCCCGCCGGGCAAAGGACATCCTGCCTTATGCAAAGGATATTTTCGACCTGATCAATACGGCATATGCCCATTTATATGGGGTAGTACCTTTGACCGAAAATCAGGTAGATTACTACACAAGGCAGTATTTTTCATTTATCCGGGCAGATTTTGTTCCGCTGGTGATAGATGAAAGAGGAAAGCTGATCGCCTGTGGCATTACGATGCCTTCTCTGACGCGTGCATTGCAAAAAGCAAGAGGACGCCTGTTCCCCTTTGGGTTCTTACCTATATTGAAGGCATTGAGGAAGAATAACCTGGCCGATCTCTATCTCGTTGCCGTCGACAAAGGATGGCAGAGGAAGGGGGTAGTGGCGTTATTGATGCACGAGGTGACGAAATCGTATATTGCCAATGGTATCGAATACGCCGAATCCAATCCTGAATTGGAGACCAACCGGGATATTCGCTCTATCTGGGAGCATTATGATGCGTTTCAGCACAAGCGCCGGCGTTCCTATATCAGGTTCCTGAACGATAACTAAAGGCAGGCAGACATGGAGAAAAGTATATTGATCACGGGAGCCAGCGGATTCATCGGAAGCTCCCTGGTGAATGAAGCAATAGAAAGAGGGTACAGGACCTATGCAGGCGTCAGAGCGCACAGCAGCAGAAAATACCTGGACCACCCCGGGATCAATTTTATAGAATTGGATCTCGACGACCCGGTGACGATGGACCACGCGCTGGTAAGCTTTAAGAGCAGGTTTGGAAGACCTGACTTTATTATCCACGCGGCCGGCATAACAAAAGCCCTGCACAGATGGGAATACAGGAAGATCAATTTTGAACGTACCCGGGATCTTGTCCGGATGCTGATCCGGGAAGACATAGCGCCGCATAAATTTATATATATCAGCAGCCTGTCCTCATTCGGTCCGGGAGAAAAAGGCGCACCCATAACGGCATACCAGGAGAAAAGACCTGTGTCGGAGTATGGGAAAAGCAAATTGGCTACCGAACAATTCCTCCATGGCCTGGAGGATTTCCCCTTTGTCATCATCAATCCGACGGCAGTATATGGCCCCCGGGATAAAGGTTTCCTGCTCGTCATGAAGTCTATACAAAAGCACCTGGAGATAAAAATAGCGGGGGCCGGTGAGCAACTTAGCTTCGTGCACGTCGATGATCTTTGCCAGGCTGTCTTTTTGTGTATGGAATCCGCCCCCGTGCGCCGGCAGTTCCTGGTTTCAGACCTGGAAGCCTATACGGAAAAAGATTTTAACGGGATCGTTCGGGCCGGTCTGCGCAGGAAAACCATCTCCATGACCCTGCCCGTGTGGATGGCGAAAGGCGCTGTGTGGGCTACAGAGGCACTGGGCCGTATCTCCGGCAAAGCTGTTTTATTGAATAGGGATCGCTTTCCGGAATTTGCAGCGGCCAACTGGGGAGTGGATTGCTCCGAAATAGCAGCGCTCGGATTCCGGCCCCGACATGATCTAAAACAGGGCCTCGATCAAACTATTCGCTGGTACCAAAAAGAGGGGTGGCTCTAATAACATGTTTATACAGGATCCGATCAGCCGTTTCATCGGGCGACAGACTTGCGCCTCTATATGCTGTGTCGACGAGTCCGGCCGACCGCACTGTTTCACTTGCTTTTTTGCATTTGACAGGGATAATAGCTTATTGTATTTCAAATCGTCGCCGCCCAGCCGTCATATGCAGCTGCTGATGAAAACACCTTTTGTGTCCGGGACGATCCTGCCCGACAAGCTACGGATCTATGCCATCGAAGGGATCCAGTTCCACGGAATGTGGCTGCCGCAGGACCATCCCCTGGCGTATGAGGCTTCGGAAAGATACCATCTAAAATATCCGTTTGCCCTGGCCATTGCGGGTGAAGTTTTTACGATCCAACTGCAGGAGATAAAAATGAGTAAAAAAATAAAAGTATTGTAATACTTTTATTAAAAATTGTTATTACCTTTGTTTTATTAAAACAAATGTTATGGCAACACTGGAACAAAATACGCTCGATGTTACCCTTCTGGAACCCAGGCAGAAACATCCAACCATATTTGCACGCTTCGACGATCTCGCGGAAGGCGAAAGCCTGACGATCCTGAATGACCATGATCCTAAACCGCTGTATTACCAGCTCCTGGGGGAGAGGGGAGATATCTTTACCTGGGAATATCTCGAGCAGGGACCGCAATGGTGGCAGGTAAGGATCACCCTGCGCAAAAGCGACGAGGCGGGTGAAACACTCGGAGAGATAGCCGCGAAGGATCTCCGCAAAGCGCAGGTTTTTAAAAAATACGGTCTTGATTTTTGCTGTGGAGGTAAAAAGACGGTTCAGGAAGCCTGTGCCGAGAAAGGGCTCGATGTGACCAGGGTCGAGCAGGAGCTTGCATTGGCCGGCAAAGAGCGGGATACCCGGCCCATTCCTTACAACGATTGGAGCCTGGGTTTTCTGGCGGATTACATCGTGAATACCCATCATAGCTATGTCAGGAAGAACCTCCCGGATATCAGAACTTATGCGTTAAAGGTGATGCGGGTGCATGGGTCACGCCACCCCGAGCTGGCGTCTGTTTATGAGCTGGTGGAGCAGGTATACGCAGAGTTGAACGCCCACATGGGGGTCGAGGAAAAGGCGCTTTTCCCTTATATAAAGGCCCTTGCGTTGATCGGACAGGGCGGCCGGATGGAGGAAAAATTGCCTTTCACCGCAGGGACTCCCATACGCAGAATGGAGCTCGATCATGAGACGGTAGGGAACGCCCTGGCTTCCATCAGGACGCTGACGAACGATTATGCCCTGCCTGAGGACGCCTGCGCCAGCTACAGCCTGTTATACCGTATGCTCGACGAATTTGAAGAAGACCTGCACCTGCATGTGCACCTGGAGAACAATATTTTGTTCCCCAAAACGCTGGAGCTGGAAGAGCAGCTGGGCCTGTGAGCCTGTGGGACAATGCTATGAAATTAACCCAATCATGATACGCATAAATGCGAATACCAGGATCTCCGAAGTACTCAAAGGACATCCGGCGGCGCTGGAAACCATCATCGGGATCTCGCCCCGGTTTGCCCGGCTTCGTAATCCTTTGTTAAGAAGGCTTATGGCTGCAAGAACGTCCATAGCCGCGGCCAGCAGAATGGGGGGATGTACGGTGAATGACTTTTTCACGAAACTAAAGGGGCTGGGCTTTGTCATCGGGAAGGAAGAAGAGAGTGAAATATCCGGAGGCATGACGGCTGTTCCTGCATTTATGCAGAAAGTGGAAGCCGGTGAGGTGGTGGAGCTGGACGTCCGGCCCGTCATTGAAGGAGGCAAGGACCCGTTGGGTATTATCCTGGCAGAGATCAGGGCGCTCCCGGCCGGAATGGTGCTGAAGATCGTCAACAGCTTCGAGCCATCTCCGTTAATTATATTGCTTGAAAATAAGGGATTCCAATCATGGACGGAGACGATAGAGGACAGCCTGGTATATACTTATTTTTTCCATCCTGAAAGCTCCCTTCCGGAGGTGGCGGTGGCGGAGTCCCCCGCTGCGGATGACTGGGAGCAGGTCATACAACGCTTTGCCGGCAGGCTCACGACCATCGATGTACGCTCACTGGAGATGCCGATGCCCATGCTGACCATTATCGGAGCGCTGGATAATCTATGCGCCGGTGAAGCCCTATTCGTCCATCATAAGCGCATCCCGGTGTTCCTGCTGCCTGAGCTGGCGGAAAGAGGTTTCGAATACCGTGTCCGTGAGATAGATGAGGCAAATGTCCGGCTTTTGATCTTTAAAAACGGAAGCAATTGACAAGTACCGGTCATATAAATGCACAACATACGACGCATAAGGTGGTATTGCCTTTTTATGTCTATGCATCGCTGGCATTTCTAGCGGCGACCCTGCTTCTATTTCTATCTTCCTCTGCCCTGACAGGACATTATTTTAATCCGAAGATACTTGCCGTCACGCATACGATGGCGCTGGGCTGGGGGACTATGATCATTTTCGGCGCCAGTCACCAGCTGTTGCCCGTGCTCACGGAAAGCGGGCTCTTCAGTATAACGCTGGGGTATTTATCTTTTGCGCTGGCTGCGGCAGGGATCCCCCTGCTGGTGTATGGGTTTTATTATTTTGACCTGGGGTGGCCGGCCCAATGGGGTGGGAGCGCCATGGTCCTGAGCATACTTTGCTATGTGATCAACGTGGCCGGGACCATTACAAAAGGGAAAAAAGATAATGTCCATGCCATTTATTCGCTTACAGCGGCTTTATGGTTATTGCTTACAGCTGCTGTGGGGCTGACACTGGTGTATAACTTCACTTCGCCGTTCCTGCCGGAAGGGGCGCTTGCTTATCTGCCGCTGCATGCACACATCGGCACTACAGGCTGGTTCCTTTTGTTGGTCATCGGCGTCGGCTCCAGGCTGTTGCCTATGTTCCTCATCTCGAAGTATGACAATGAAAGACTGCTGTGGCTGATCTATTTTCTGATCAACGGCGGCCTGTTGTCTTTCTTATTGCTGTTCTTTTTTTCCCTGGGGGCTTCCTTTTATTGGATACCTGTTGCAGCTGTAAGTGCGGCACTGGTTATGTTTGCATACTATTGTTATGGCTGTCTCCGGCAAAGGATCCGCAAACAAGTGGACGATCAAATGAAGATATCGCTGGTATCCACCGGAATGATGCTCGTGGCGCTGGTTTTACTGACCCTGATCATCCTGCTTTTAAATGCCAGTCCGGGTCACCGCCTGGTATTATTGTATGGGTTCGGGACCTTTTTCGGCTGGATAACGGCCATTATTCTCGGAATGACCTTCAAAACGCTGCCTTTCATAGTGTGGAATAAGATCTATCGTGAAAAGGCCGGGTCTGCAAAGACTCCGAATCCCAAAGACCTGATGAGCAACAGGCTGTTTAAAGCAATGATCATTGCCTGGGTGACGGGATCCCTGATCTGTGTTGCCGGGATAAGCGCCCGCAGCGCATCTTTGCTGAGATCAGGCTCGGCTTTGCTGGTGGCGGCAGCCCTGCTTTATAACTGGAATGTGATGAAAGTCTTAACCTATAAGCCGGCAACATGAGTGTAGTTACCAATAATGACCTGCGTTGCACTATTGCATTGGCCGCTCTGGAAAATGTCATCGATCCGGAGATCGGATTGAATGTGGTCGACCTGGGATTGATCTACGAAATAGATTTTGATGAGGGGGGGACAGGAATTGTCGTCACTATGACCCTTTCCACGCCTTTCTGTCCGATGGGTGAATCCATAACGGGAGCGGTCGAACGCGTACTACAGGATACTTTCACCGGCGCTGTTGTCCTGGTAAAGCTTACCTTTGAGCCGCCCTGGAGCTATGAGCGCATTTCGGAAGCCGGTAAAAAATTTTTAAGCGCATAGATCATGCTGAGCCTTACTTGCAAGACAGCCATCAAAGCGGTCATCTATCTTTCTTCGAGGACGGACCCCGAAGACAGGCCTGGTATCAGGGAAATAGCCACGGCCATCAACGCCAATGAGCACACCGTCGGCAAGCTGTTGCAAACTCTTGTGAAACAAAATGTCATTAATAGCATAAAAGGACCTTCCGGCGGATTTTATATTTCCAGTGAGCAGCAGAAGCTGCCTATCATCACTGTCATCGAGGCCATCGACGGCACCGCACTATTTACCGCATGCGGACTGGGATTGAGCAAGTGTTCTTCCACCCATCCCTGTCCGATACATAATGATTACCAGGAAGGTAAAAAGCTGTTGGAGAAGCTGTTCAGGACCAAACGCATCATCGATCTATGCGGGGCGGTCAGCAGCGGAGCCGCCTATCTCATCGGATGATCATTCTACGCGATAAAACCTGATAAAAATCATGTTTTTCGCAACCCGAGGTCACCTCCCGGGGGGCCGGTCTGATATACTTTTGAATATTCGATACTGATAATATTCAAGAGTATGAAAAAGATCACACACCCCGAAAGATCTATTTTACGGTACAGATGGATGGCCTTGACAGGACTTGTTTTAGTGCTTATTTACACAGCTTTGACAGGATGTAACCAGGCCAGCGGGGCGAAAACAACCCTAAGCGATACCGCGGCCGTCATCGGGGAGATGAACGCCGAACTCACACATGCTCCTTTTGTCCCTAATTCCAGAGGCGCTTTTCAGCCCGAAAAAGTGATCGTGAAAATAGAAGTGGTCGAAAAGGTCATGAAGCTGGCTGATGGAGTGGATTACACTTTCTGGACGTTCGGTGGCTCAGTGCCCGGCCCATTCATCCGCGTACAGGAGGGAGACGAAGTAGAATTGCATCTCAGCAATAGCCCGGGTAATAAAATGCCCCATAATATCGACCTGCATGCGGTCAACGGACCCGGCGGGGGCGCCGAAGCAACGCTGACTGTCCCGGGACATAGCTCTGTATTCACCTTTCGCGTCATGAACCCCGGGCTCTATGTCTACCATTGCGCAACGGCTCCTGTAGGAATGCATATCGCCAACGGCATGTACGGTCTTGTCCTGGTAGAACCAAAAGGGGGTCTGCCCAAAGTGGATAAGGAATTCTATATCATGCAGGGCGAATTTTATACGAAAGGTAAGAATGGGGAGGCGGGGCTACAGCCCTTTGATATGGACAAAGCGATCAAAGAGCAGCCTGAGTATGTAGTGTTCAATGGCTCTGTGGGAGCGGCTACAGGCAGCAATGCCTTGCAGGCCAAGGTGGGCGACCGGGTGCGGCTCTATGTAGGCAACGGAGGTCCCAATCTCGTATCCTCCTTCCACGTCATCGGCCAGATATTCGATAAGGTCTATCAGGAAGGCGGCAGCCAGGTCAATCAGAACGTCGGTACTACCCTGATCCCTTCCGGCGGAGCTGCGATACTGGAGTTCACCTGCCACGAACCGGGCACCTATAATATCGTAGACCACTCCATATTCCGGGCGTTCAATCAGGGAGCATTGGCGCAGTTGATCGTCTCAGGGCCGGAAGATAAGGTTGTCTATTCTGGCAAGGTCAAGGATGAGCTTTATCAACCGGGCAGCCCTGAAGTATCCGAAAGCGAAGCGCCGGCTGAAGCATCGATCCCCGACCTCCCGCTGGCGGAGCGGATCAAAAAAGGACAGGTGCTTTTTGAAACAAACTGTTCTTCCTGTCACCAGCCTACTGGGCTGGGTCTGCCGGGCGCCATTCCCCCGCTGGCCCAATCGGATTTCCTGATGAACAGACAGGACAAAGGCATAGGCGTGCTGTTACATGGGCTCAACAATGAAGCCATAACCGTCAACGGCAACCATTACCAGGGGGTCATGCCACAGCTCCCCTTGTCGGACGATCAGATCGCGAATATCCTGAGCTATGTAAGGAACAACTGGGGCAACAAGAGCCCGGTAGTACAGGAAAAAGAAGTTAAGAAATTAAGGAACCAGTAAAATAATGCATAATGAGATCCTTATTCGCACTCCTGCTGTTGGGGTTCATATCATCGCCCCTTCAGGATCACTCAGGAATGATAAAGATACCAGCCGGAGAGCTCAGACCATTCCTCTTGCTCGCAGGCCAAAACGGCAGGATAAAAGTACACTCCTTCTATCTGGATATCCACGCCGTCACCAATGACGAGTTCCTTCAATTCGTTAAAGCCAATCCCCGGTGGAAAAGATCGGGAGTTTCCAGAGCTTTTGCCGACAGCAATTATCTGAAACAATGGGCAGGGGATATAGAGATTGGTGATGACAGGATCCGGAACAGCCCTGTGACCAATATTTCCTGGTTTGCCGCCAACGCCTACTGCAAATGGAAAGGCAAACGCCTGCCGACCATGGATGAGTGGGAGTATGCGGCCGGCGCACCCCCGGTGAATGCAAAGCGTGGACGAGATCTATCCAGGATCATCCTGGAATGGTATGATCACCCGAACCCCGCTGTGCTGCCGGTCGTAGGGTCCACTTACAAGAATCGCTTCGGTGTTTATGATATGCACGGACTGATCTGGGAATGGGTGGAAGATTTCAACAGTGTAATGCCGGGGAGCGAAAACCGGGGCCCGGGAGGTAATCCTTTCGTCTGCGGCGCCGGCGCTCTGGGCACTGCCAATAAGGAGGACTATGCCGCCTATATGCGTTATGCCTTTCGTGAAAGCCTTCAGGCAGCTTATACCGTCGGAGGTCTTGGTTTCAGGTGTGCGCAGGATATTGAATAAGATTAATTGTGTGTTCCTAAAAAATATTCGTTATGAAAAATAATATTATAGCATGGGGGGTGATCATAAGTATAATGGCCCTGTCCTGTCATAAAAAGTCCGCATTTGCTCCTTTATCCTGCTGCGCAAAGGGAGATGCGATAGCTGCGTCATCCCTTCCCGTTCCTTTGGATGGGAATGCACCCGTGTACCAATTGCAGGGGAAATGGACGGATGCGCATAACCGTTTGCTGGAGCTGAATGAGCTGAAGGGTAAAGTACAGGTCGTAGCGATGATATTTACCCATTGCGGATATGCCTGCCCGCGTCTCGTACAGGATATGAAAGCCATCGAGGATTCCCTGCCTGCAGCAGAAAAGGACAATGTGGGGTATGTACTTATTTCGTTCGATTCGGAAAGGGATGTTCCTGCACAGCTCCACCGGTTTGCCGCGCAGCAGGGACTGGGTGATCACTGGGTTTTACTGCATGGCAATCCCGGACAGGTAAGGGAATTATCCATGCTGCTGAATGTCAAATATCAAAAGCTCGATGACGGCAATTTCAATCATTCCAATTCCATCTTTATACTCGACAGGAACGGTGGGGTCAGGCAATCCCTCGATGGTCTCGATCCCCAGACAGGACTGGCCATCAATACCATCCACCGGCTGATACAACAATAGGAACCCAATGCGCAAAAAACAAACGATCGCTGCCGCCGAAAAGATCCTTCACTACAAGAAGGGGCAGGATATCTTTAAGGAAGGAGACGAAGTACAGGGCATCTATTTTATCCGTGAAGGGGCGGTTAAAGTGCATCAAACATGGGGCGATAATGAGTTTATCTTACGTTTTGCTGTCGCGGGAGATGTCATAGGTCATCGTGGACAGGGGTTGACTGTCTTCCCGATATCGGCGACCGCCCTGGAAAGTGCCAGTGTCAGCTTTGTTACCAATGCGGCCCTCGAAACCAGGTTCTTAACCGATGGCCCGTTCCTTTATACGATGATGCAGCTATATGCCACGGAACTGCAGAAGGCGGAAAGGCGAATGCGTGATCTTGCCTTGATGCCCGTTAAAGGAAGGGTGGCCGGCGCTTTGCTGACGATGCGGGAGGTCTTCGGTCTGGATGAACAGGGATATATCAGGGTACCTGTCACGAGGCTGGATATTGCCTGTTATGCCGGGACAACGTATGAGGCGGTCTTCAGGCTGTTAACGGAATGGTCCCGCGAGGGTCTTGTCAGCACCTCAGGAAAGAGCATAAAGATCAATGACGACCACGACCTCCAGCATTTTAACAGGGTCACCGGCTGTACGCCTCCCTGAGCTGGGTCTTGAGGCGTTCTTTTATCTCCTGTGTGGTAAAGGCATGATCGATGGCCTCGAGGTTGCAAGCACGAAAATCCCCTTTCTTCCAATGGAACTGCTTTATCAACTGCGCATACTCTTTACTGAGTGTAATGTTTGAGATCGTCCGGCAGTCGGTGCTGATGTTCAGCGGGACTTTTGCATCGTAGAGCCTGTCCACCGGATGATGAACCAGGTCCGGATACATATTGGTTTGCAGGTTGCTGCTGGGGCAAACCTCGAGCAGTATATCCTTTTCACGAAGATGCCGGACGAGCGCAGTGTCCTCTATGCTTCTAACACCATGTCCAATCCTCGTAGGATGAAAATTGTTCAGGGTCTCCCGGACGCTGTTCGGTCCTTTAGCCTCACCGGCGTGAGCAGTGCAGGGGATCCCATGGTCGTTGGCGTAACGGAAGGCGGCGATGTGTTCGTCAATGGGATAACCCGCTTCGTTACCGGCGATGTCGAAGCCGACAATGTGGCTGCTCCGGAATTTTTCTGCCAGCCGCACCGTTTGCATGCTTTGCTCGCTGTTAAAATGCCGGAGCGTGCAGAGAATTACGCCGACCTGGATACCCGTCTTGCGGATGCCTTCGTCCACTGCGCTGTCTACGGCAGCGACGACCTGTTCGGCGGTGAGGCCTTGCTTGAGATGCTTCAGCGGCGCAAAGCGAATTTCGGCATAGATCACATGGTCTCTTTTAAGCTGGTCGAACATATCCAGGGTCACCAGGCGCAGGGCCTTTTGGGTTTGCATGAGGTCCACGGCCCTATCCGCCCGGGTAATATAATCGGCCAGATTGGTACACACGGGTGGGGCGATAAATTGCTGCCGGTATTGTTCAGGCGTGATCGCAGCGTCGAGCTGGTGGACGACCTGGTAGCTAAGGGAGCAATCCATGTGCAGGTGGAGCTCTACTTTAGGCCAGGAGGTGATATCCGCCTGGCTTTGGGCCCGGCTGGTGAGGCTGGTTAAGACGCCGATCAGAGTGGATAGGACCAGATAAAGGGTTTGTTTTTTTAGTTGCATGTACAAATTTATTGGGTCCGTAGGTTTTATTTGGGACATTTGTCCCGCCGGGCGCGCTATCGCCCGCTGGAGTTAATGATCAGAAAGAGCCCTGCCATATTGCGGATCATCGACGAGCTGTCTGGCAACGGTCAGACGGGGCAGCGTATCCTGCTGCGGAATTTTCACAAGGGGCAGTTACTCATAGGGCAGGGGACCATTACAACCAATGTATTCTTTATCAAATCGGGTATCGTCAAATGTTCTTTTGCCGAAGACAACGGCAAGGAATATATTTTAGAGTTCTTAGGAGAAGGAGAGGTGCTCGGAGAGCTCGAGGCTATCACTAAAGCCCCTGCCATGTCCAGCGTGCAGGCGATCAGCGATCTCTCCGTATATATGCTTGACAAAATAACCTTTTTGGATCTGCTGCGCAGGAATGAGGCCTTCAACAGCACGATCCTGGAACTGATGGCGGTGCGATTGACAGATACAGCCGTGCGATCTGCACGGCAACAGTTAAATCCATTGGAGCACAATCTGACGCAGCTGCTGGCTGCGCTGGAATATGAGAAGCTGCCATGTACCAAACAGGAGCTGGCCGATTACCTGGGTATCACGTTGAGGAGTTTGAACCGGTTGTTGAAAGTCCAGTTGGTCGAATCCTCGAAAACACACAATCCCCCCCAACATAGGTAGCTTCCACTTTTACACTGGTGAGCTCGTCCGGCGGGACGCGCAAAGGGTCGCGGTCCAGGATGATAAGATCGGCCAGCTTGCCGGACTCCAGGGACCCCAGCTGCGGCAGACGGCTGATCCGCGCTGCAGACAAGGTATATGCTTTCAACGTTTCTTCCACACGTATCGCTTCTCCCGACGCAATAAGATAGCCTTCGCTGTCCTGGCGGGTGATGGCAGATCCCATTCCTGAAAAAGGATTAAGGTCCCTCACTACCGGCGCATCGGACGACAGGGCCGTGAGGATCCCGTGATCCAATACCGCCCGTACGGGATAGCAGCGATCGAGATACTCCGCATCCAGGTACTTGATAAAATTTCTGCCCAGCTCACGGAGGAAGATCGTCTGCATGGAGGTGGCTATATCGCAGGCGGCCATGTCCCGGAGGTGACGCTCTTCCGGCAGACCGAGATGCTCTATGCGCAGGAGACTGTCGGGAAAGCTGCTTCGTAATTCTTTATAAATGTCGACCACAAATTCGATGGCCGCATCCCCAATGGCATGGGTGGCAATGCCCAGCCCGCTGTCCTGTGCACTCCGGCAAAGAGAAAGATACTGGTCCTTTCGCAGACGTAATACTCCTCTGTCGGCGGCTGTTCCCTTATAGGGTCGCTTCAAGGCCGCGGTCTTCCCGCTCAAACCGCCATCGCTGAAAAATTTCACGGTATTGACAGTAAGTCCGTCGGAGGAGAAATATTTTGGCAGTGGATAAGGATCATTACCTCCATCCGGTAATAAGATGGGGATAGCCTGGAGACGAAGTCCCAGTTCCCCCGCTGCGTGCATTTCGTAATAAGCTTCCAGCAGCAGCGGATCGACAGCCGGATCGGTGGCCGCCGTGATGCCATACCTGTACATTTCCGCCCGGGCAACCTTTATCATCGTCTTCAACTGATCCCTGGTGTAGGGTGGGATATGCGACGTGATCAAACCCAGGGCTGTCTCTGAAAAAACGCCGTTTGGATCACCACTCTCTTTCTTATAGATCACGCCGCCCGCAGGGGTAGGTGTGGCCTTTGTGATGCCCGCGATCTCCATGGCCCGGGTGTTGCACACGGCAATATGCGCACAGGTGCGGATGACATATACCGGTGTATTCGTGACGACCTTATCCAGATCATCTTTTGTCGGCATCCTTCCCTCTTTCCAGCCGGCTTCATTAAAGCCACGCGCAATGATCCAGTCCATCTCCGGATGCTGCCGGTGATATTCCTCCAAAAGGGACAGCATCTCATCCAGGCTCGATGCAAAGCGAACATCGAGCATGAAGGCTTTCAGGTTCCCCACCTTCCACACATGGATATGACTGTCATGAAGGCCAGGCATAAGGGTCTTCCCTTGCAGATCGATCGCCTGGGCATTGTCGCCTGCAATAGGGAGCGCCTCTTTATAGGCGCCTATCGCTGCGATAACACCGTCCTTCACCACCAGGGTATCGGCCATCCCCGGTGTAAAGCCTTCGTGAAAGGACAGCAGGTTGGCATTGTGGAATATTTTTACCGCTGAGCCCATTTGATCGCCGCCTCCAGCACGGCCAAGCCTTCTTCCAGCTGTTCGTCGGTGATGACTAGTGGCGGCAGCAGCCGGATACAGTTACTATAAAGACCCGCCCGTATCAGGATCACCCCTTTCGATACGGCCTCTTTGATTATCTTCAACGTCGTATCAGGGTCCGGCTCGCGGGTGGTTCTGTCCTTTACAAATTCCACCAGTCGCATGGCCCCCAATCCCCGTACATCGCCAATGACAGGGTATTGCTCTTTCCATCTTTCCAGGGTGGTCCGGATCTTTTCACCCACGGCTATGGTGCGCTCCAAAAAAGCCGGAGAGCTGAGTATCTTCAATGCTTCGATAGCCGCCACGCAGGCCACCGGGCTGCCCCCATACGTACCTCCGACGCCGCCCAGATGAGGGGCGTCCATGATCTCTGCCCGGCCTGTAATCGCGCTGATCGGCATGCCTGCCCCAATCGACTTGGCGCTGACGATGATGTCCGGCACGATGCCGCTGTGTTCCACCGCAAATAATTTCCCGGTACGGGCGGCCCCGCATTGGATCTCGTCGGCAATAAAGACGATGCCATGCTTATTGCAGACCTCCTGCAGCTTATGCAGGTAAGGGGAGGGGATAGGCAAAAATCCGCCCTCGCCCTGCACCGGCTCGATGATAATAGCGGCCAGGGATTCCGGGTCCACCTGGGATATAAAGGCCTGCTCCAATTGCTGTATGCAGTACTGGATATATTGCTCATCCGTGAACCCGTCGGGCTTGCGATAACAGTTCGGAGCAGGAATGCGATAGATGTCGGGTACATAAGGGCCGAAGCCTTTCTTGAACAGCCCGTATTTGCTGGTGAGGCTGAGGGTGAGAAGCGTCCGTCCGTGATAAGCTCCCTCGAAACACAAAACAGCGCTGCGCTTCGTATAATACTTGGCGATATTCACTGCGTTCTCCACTGCTTCCGAACCGGAATTGGCCAGCAGCGTCTTTTTGGGAAAGTCTCCCGGAGTGAGCTTGTTCAACAATTCGGCCAGTTTCAGGTAGGGTTCCATCGTAGTGACAAGCGTGCAGGTGTGGATGTATTTATCCAGCTGCCCCTTGATAGCATTTACCACCTGCTGATTCCGGTGCCCGACATTGATCATGCCGATGCCTCCTGCAAAATCCAGCAGCTGGTTGCCGTCCACGTCCCATACCAGCGCACCTTCCGCCTTTTCCACTACTACCTCGGTGGATTTTGCCAGTCCGTTGGGCAGGGCCTGCTTCCTTCTTTCCAGGGCCGCCAGGCTTTTGGGCCCGGGGAGTGCGGTTCGTAATTGTATCTGTGCCATTGTGTACTGATTTTAATTTATTATTAGATCTCCTTGTTTATATCCAGTTTGATCAGAATGCCGTAGTCGCCGCAGCCAGGGTCATTGACATATTTTGGAATAAGTGCGATAGGCTCAAATCCTATCTTCATTTGCGGTGTCAGTGTCGGGTCCGTCCGCCGGCCTTCTAATAACTCCTTATAATATTCCTCTCCTGTCATCTGCCCGCTGACTTTTCCATAGCCGCTCATCATGCCCACGGTGACCTGACCCTTAAGACCAAGCTGCCTGGCTACATCCTGTCGGGCCCTGTACAAGACCCTGGCCAGCCCCAATCCCCTGTAGGCGGGATGCACCCCTATGTCCAATCCGTAAAGCCATTCCCCTTGCGGATCATGATTGGTCAGCCATCCCCCCGCAATGGTCTCTTTAAACGTGTGATGATAATTCGTAAAATCAAAATTGCTCCGCATGGTCGTCGTCATCCCGATGACCCTATCCCCATCCGTAACCACGAACTGACCTTCCGGGAATAGTTTCAGGTGATGAAGATAATGTTCCGCCCTGATCCACTCGTCAGGCGACAGAGTAGGAAATACCACTTTCTGGAGGATGGCCAATTGGTCTGCGTGTCCGGGCGCCATGTGCTGTACGACGAGACCGTCACGGACTACTTTGTAATATTTTTCTATGGCTGTATTCATATGTTAAGCATTTAGACGGTGTATCCCAGGACAAGGTATACGATACAGGCCAGGCCAAAAGATAGCAGGGCCAGCGGCAATTGCGATATGCTATGATCATAGTTGCTGCATTCCGTACTTTGTGCGGTGAGTATCGTAGCGTCGCTGTAAAGACATGCATTGGACCCGAACACCCCCGCGCTGACCACTGCCCCGATGCTTGCCAGCACGTTCGAGCCAACCGATTGCGCCAGGGGAATGACGATGGGAATGACCACGGCGTATACGCCCCATGAGGAGCCCGTAGTATAGGTGATGAAAGAGATCGATATAAAGATCAGCACGGGCAGCAATTGCTTGCTCACCAACGGCTTCACCCCGCCAATCACATAATGGGTGAGCCCCATCCTGTCCCCCACCTCTTTCAGGACATAGCTCATGACCACCAGCGCCAGCGCATAGACCATGCTGTTGAACCCCGTGAACAGGGTTTCGCTCAATTGGATAAAGGAGCCGAGTCGCGCGATATAGTAATAAAGAAAGGTAAATACCACCGCGATCATGACGCCTTTCAGCGCATTGAAATCCATCGCGAAGGTGCATACCAGCAATACCGCGATAGGCAGCAGGAAATAGATCGTCTTCGGAGGCTTTCCCCCTTCGAAATGTTCCATTTTCAGGGCCGTCATGCCGCTGGCCGGAGGGATGGTAATCCCCGTCTCTTCCGCCCGTTGCACGGCTTTTTTCATCTTGGGTGGCAGGGGGATCAACCCCCAGATCACCAGGGGGATCAGCAACACTGCCACCCATCCATACGCCACATAGGGGATGACGGATAAATAGACATGATTGCCGCGACCAAATTCCGCGAATTTGCATTTTTCCAGGATGGAGCCGATGAAGAGCGTCCATGTAGACAAAGGCACTACCACACACCAGCTGGCCGCGGTAGAATTGACGATATAGGCAAGGTATTCCCTCGGCGCCCGGTAATGGTCCGTGACCTTCTTCATTGTGATCCCGAGGGTCAGCGCATGCAGGTAATCGTCTAAAAATATGAACAGCCCCAGGCCCCAGGTACCCAACAACGCCGCCCTCTTCGACCGGAGCCGTTTTAGTACCTGCTGCCCAAACCGCATCGCTCCTCCGCTGCGGACCATCAATCCTATGAGGGACCCATACAAACCACACACCAGTATCACCCATACCGTACTTTCATCTTCCAGCACTTTGTACAGCGAGGAAATGAAACCGTCGAAGAAATTGGTATGCTCCTTATAGGCGATAAAGCCAAACCCTACCAGGCAACCGATGAGCAGGGGTTCGAATGAGGTCCGGAGAAGGACAGCAAGCGCGATGACTACAATAGGGGGAATGATGCAAAGAATACCGTAATCCATGAAAATTGTTTTATAATCCGCCGATGCTGATCAGTTTCTTTTCCAAATACTCATACAATCCCTCCGAACCGCCTTCATGTCCCTGGCCGCTGGATTTCCAGCCGCCAAAGGGGGCTTCCGTACCATGAGGCGCCCATTCATTGATCCCTACGATACCGAACTCCAGCCTTTCCGCGGCGTGTATGGCGGTTTGAAGGTTATTGGTAAATACATAGGCGGCCAGGCCATACGGCGTATCATTGGCTTTTGCGATAGCATCGTCCAATCCGTCGAAGGTAAAGAGGGGCAACACCGGTCCGAAAATCTCATTCGTCGCCAGCACCGAAGACTGATCCAGGCCCGTTACGACGGCCGGTTCTATAAAAAATCCTTTCTCCCTTCCTGCCGGCCGGCCGCCGCCCGTAAGGACCGTCGCCTGCTGCTCCCTGGCCTTTTCGAGGAGATCGAGTACACTATCCCGTTGTCGCCGCGTGATGAGGGGCCCGATGTTCACTCCCTCTTCAAAACCTTCCCCTATTTTCAAAGCCCTGACATAGCGGGTAAGCTTTTCCGCAAACTCATGATAAATAGACTGCTCTACATAAAACCGTTGTGGCGCCACACATACCTGCCCGTTGTTACGGAAGCGGGCAACCGCCGCTGATTGGGCAATGGCATCCACATCCACATCCCCGAAGATCAGCACGGGCGCATTGCCTCCCAGTTCCAGCGACAATTTCGTATGGGTACGTGATGCCCCGTCCATCAGGATCTTTCCTACCCTCGTGCTGCCCGTAAAGCTGATCTTACGCAGTACAGGGTTGTCCAGCATGGCATCCCCAATGGCAGCGGCATCTCCGATCAGCAGGTTCAACACACCCTTTGGTAGACCCGCCGCCACCAGGGCGTTCACCATATGAAAGGCAGACAATGGTGTGCTCTCCGCCGGCTTGGCAACTACCGTACATCCCGCTGCAAGGGCTGCCGCCCAGGCCCGGGCAGGATTATAAGCCGGGAAGTTCCAGGCGGTGATCACCCCGATGACACCCATGGGCTGATAGATCACCGTACTGCGCTTATCTTTTCTGCTGGTGGGTATCACCCGCCCATACGCTCGTTTTGCCTCTTCCGCAAACCATTCGAACAGGCCTGCGGCCACCATCCATTCCCCTTTGGCTTCGGCCAGCGGCTTACCGCTCTCCCTCACCATATCTTTCGCCAGCTCTGCCAGGTGATCGCGCATATGATCCGCCGCCTTTTTAAGGATTGCCGCCCTTATATAAGGCGTGGTCCCGCTCCATTCGGGAAAAGCCCGATGAGCTATGTCGATGGCTGCATGACAATCCGCGGCGTCCGCATAGGGGAGGGTAGCGATCACCTCCTCCGTAGCCGGGTTCACCAGCTCCATCGTCTTTCCGTCCAGCGCATCGACCCATTCCCCGTTGATAAATAGCTTATTCATGTCCTGCATGTTTTTAAGAAAGTTCGGTCAGCCCGGCCTCAATGATGTCGAGTCCTTTATTCAGCAGCGAAGGTTCGATGACCAGCGGGCTCAGGACACGGATGACGTTCCCGTAGATGCCCGCGCTGATCAGGATCAATCCATGATCCGCACAATAGCCGATCAATTTTTTGCAGAGGGCGGTATCCGGCTTGAAGGGGTCTTTATCCTTTACCAGCTCGAAGGCCATCATCGCGCCCAGGCCCCGTACATCGCCGATGGCGGGGAAATGCTGCTTCATGATCTCGAACCTTTCGCGAACTATCTTCCCGACCTTTTTGCCAAGTGCATTGATATCGATGTGTTCCATGTAGTTCAGGGTAGCCAGGGCCGCCGCGCAGCACACCGGATTGCCGGGATAGGTGCCCCCGATGGTGGAAGGCTTACAGGAATCCATAACCGCCGCCCGGCCCAGCACCGCCCCGATGGGCATACCGCTGCCGAGTGACTTTGCCCATACCGACAAGTCCGGTACGACGTCATAATGCTGATAGGCCGCCCATTTGCCCGTGCGTCCAAACCCGCTCTGCACCTCATCCAGGATGAGCAGGATGCCATACTTATCACAGATGCGGCGAAGCCCTTCCAGGTATTTGCGGGGCACTACGTTGAACCCTCCTTCGCCCTGCACGGGCTCGATGATGATCGCGGCCACCTGTTCGGCCGGCACCTGCACGTGGAAAAATGATTCCAGCTCCCCTAAATGGTAATCCGAAAATTCATCCAGGTTGAGGCCGCTGCCATGCCGGTAGTAATCCGGGAAATCGATCCGGTATACTTCCGGGGCATAGGGACCGCATCCTGCTTTGTAGCCGACCTTGGAAGTGAGGGTCATCGCCATCAGCGTGCGACCGTGAAAAGCATTTTCGTAGCAGATCACAGCCGGCCGGCCTGTGGCCTGACGGGCGATCTTGATGGCGTTCTCCACGCTCTCTGCGCCCGAGTTGGTGAGCATGACCTTTGTATGGTCGCCATGCGGCAGCAAACTAGCCAGCCGTTCTGCCAATTGCATATACAGATCATAGGTCGCCACATTAAAGCTGCAGTGGATCAGGCTCGCCGCCTGCTGCGCGATAGCCTCCACCACAGGGGGCGGACAATGTCCTGCATTGACAACGCCAATGCCCCCGGCGAAATCGATCATCTCTCTTCCATCCGCGTCGATGATCACACTTCCCTTTGCGCTTGCTGCGGTGGAAGGGTTAAAGATCCCGATGGCATCGGGAACGAATTGCTTCCGTCGATCTAAAATAACTTGTGAATTATTCATGAGTAACAATTATATTTTTATAGGACCTGGCCACTGCCTCCGCGGCCATTCGCCCTGTCTGCGCCGCGCCGTTCATATACCCCTGGAAATCCCGGCTGACGTGTTCACCGGCGAAATAGATATTACCCACCGGCTTGGCTTCCCAGCCCGCGAGCGTCGACCACTGCCCCTTTTTGAAAGACGCATAGCCGGCCTTGTTATAAGGATTGCCTGCCCAGCAGTATTTTATATTTTTTCCGGAGTACGCATGCTGCGCGCCAGGATATATCGTGTCAAGCGCCGGCAGGAATCGCCCCGCCAGGTCTTCTTCTTTGCTGTCTTTTATGTAGTCTCCGAAACTTCCTCCGGCAAAGACCGTAAAGCTCCCTTCCTGCTCCGACTGCAGCTGGCTGCTATCCCATCCGCAGCCGAATGAAAGATCGGTGAAGGTATAGCCTTGTCTGCCTGCCTTGCGCCAGGCCTTCTCCCGGGCGCCCATAATGAATTTACAGCTGTTGCCATAGCCTATCTCCCGGATACATTTTTGCTTTTCTTCGGGCATAGCCACCTGCAGAGGAATGTTGCGCAGGATGGTGAAGGGGATGGCCAATATGATCCGGTCCGCATGGACGACGATCTTTTCTCCGTCCTTGTCGAATGAAAGCCTGTATCCGCCGCCGCCGCCGCCGCCGGGATGGATCGCTGTCAGTTTGTGGCGCAGGAGGACCTGGTCCTGTACCTGTCGGTACAACGCGTCCGTAAGCCGCTGACTGCCGCCCCGGATCTTCAATACTTCATGATCGCTGCCGAACAATTCATATCTGCCGCCCGTAGCAGCAGGAGGCTCGAACATGATGAGAAAATTGATGGCGGATTGTTCCGAAGCCTCCATTCCGTACTCACGGGTCAGCACCACATTAAGGAAGGACAATAGCCAGCCCCCGATGCCAATCCCACGGAGATAGTCCATGATGGACAGCTCGTCCAAATGCCGGAAGGTAGCCGCCGATTGGTAGCTGATCAAAGGGGGAAGGGAATGAATATCCTTCATGATCCTTTCTGCAAAGGGCCGGATGGCTTCGCTCAGATCTTTTTCCGTGAGCGGGCGGCCATCGAACCAGAAAGATTTTGGGGTCAGCGTGTCCGTCTGCAGGTCGTAAAGGTCCAGGCCCAGCTGTTTCACCAACTGCAAGATCTCCGTATGGGTGGTATCTACAAATTCTCCGCCCAGGTCCGTCGTTAGACCCTGTCCGAAATGATCTTTTATCGTATACATGCGGCCTCCGACACGACCAGACGCTTCATAGACGGTGGATGTGATATCCTGCTGTTTCAATTGCCAGGCTGCATTCAGGCCCGCGATCCCGGCTCCTACGATGGCCACCCTGCTGGCATCACCGCTGGCGGGAGCCCCTGGCCAACGCCTTCCCAGCATCGGAGGGATGAGCAGGCTCCCGGCCGCGAAGGCGGAGTTTTTCAGAAACCGCCTGCGGCTTGCGCCCGCATGTTGTTCGGTCCCCTCAGGCCGCACCGCTGCTGCAAAAGCTTTTTGCAATAAGATGGTTAATGGAGAGTGCGGCATATATCAGTATCCCGGGTTTTGTATGACGACTCCATGCGTTGCGGTAAGCTCGGCCTGTGGGATGGGGTAAACCGAATTGGTTGCCGGAACGCCGAGCACAGCGTTTATCTGGCCCGTCCTGGCGAGGTCGAAATACCGGTGGCCTTCAAAGTTGAACTCCGCCCTGTTCTCGTCGGAAACATATTGCGCATAGGTAGGATCGTCCGGTACATCGGTGGGCGCCAATGCCGCCAGTCCCCGGCTGGTCCTTACCAGGTTGAGGTCCGCCAGGCCATTCAGCCGGCCCGCCGCCTCCCCCCGGATAAGATACATTTCGGCTATGCGCAGGATGTAGGCGGGATTGTCCCGCGTGATCTCTCCCCGGTATTTCAGGGTCCTGCCGTTCGGCAGGAAATTCGAGCTGGAATAATCAAGGAGATTGATCCGAAGATCGCCCGGGCGGGATTGGAAAAAAGCCTGCAGTCCCTGCGAAGCTATGAACAGCACCTCCGTAGAGGCAGCCCCGGGTCGGGCATAGGTCGTGGCATTGTAAAAGCTTTGATCCTGCTGGTTATAAGCCAGCTCAAATATGGACTCCGGGCTGAGCTTCTGTTTATAGATAGACTGAAAACCATTTTGGTCCATCAACGTGTAGGCCCCGTCATTGATCACCAGGCTGGCGTAGTTCACGGCATTGGTATAGTCTTTCTTGTACAGGTACACTCTCGCCAGCAAGGCATTGACCACGGCAGGGTTGATATAATTAGCGTTGCGGTCCGCAATGCCGGACAAAAGGATAGCGGCTGCCTGCAGGTCGCCCACGATGGCTTTATAAGAATCCGCTACCGTGCTTCTGGCGACTACGTCTGAGGCTTTTTGAACAGTCGTGACCACGGGAATCCCATAGACAGAAGTAGTGTCCCAGTGATAACCAAAGGCCCGGAGCAGATCGAAATGGACCATGGCCCGAATGGCCAGCGTTTGGCCTTTTACCGTAGCAAGCAGCTGTTGCGTGCTCGAATCAGGTGCAGACATTCCGGCGATGCCTGCCAGGATATCGTTGGCCGTTGCAATAACATGATAAAGCCCTACCCACATGTTCTGGGTGAAAATATTCGTAGTAGTTACGCTATAATAACCGAACTCGTTCAGGGAGGTGTTGTTATATCCTCCCGCAACCCCGTTGTCACTGTTCAGGTCCGCGAACATGGGATAATAGGCCCCATAATATGTTTCCGGCTCGAGCGTGCTGTATAATCCCACCAGCGTCTCCTTCACGCTATTGGTGTCCTTGAACAGGACTGACTGGGGGACTGCATTGGGGGACACCTGGTTGAGCTTGTTACAGCCGGTGCAAAAAAACAAGGCTGTGATGATGAGGGCCGGGAAGACCATCGAAATATATTTCAGTAAACGTTCCATGCAGAAATGATTTATAATGGTTATAGACTTATCGATGCGCCGAAGGTAAAGGTCCGCGCAGGCGGGTAGGCTGCATAATCCACTCCTGCCGTCTTGTCATTGCTGCCGCCTGTGGAGCTAACCTCCGGGTCGAACCCTATGTATTTGGTGAACGTCACCAGGTTTTGCACCTGGGCATATATACGTATCGAATTGAAGTAGCGCATTTTCGGGAAGGTGTACCCGATGTTGACCGTCCTGATCTTCAGGAATGAGCCGTCTTCCAGGAACTCGTCGGAATTGGGAAAATAATTCTGTAACAGGAAGGACGCACGAGGGATGCTCGTATGGTCACCCGGCTTCCTCCACCGGCCTGCCACCCTCGTGTCATTATTCGCATATACCTGACTGAGAGAGGATGACCCCGGCAGGGACGCGCCGCTCCAACCCAGGCTCTCATAGGTGTTCCGGATGAGATTGAATACTTTATTCCCATAACTGAATTGCATAGCGATAGCCAGGTCGATGCGCTTGTACCGGAAATCGTTCGTCAGACCCCCGAAGAATTTCGGGCGGGCATTCCCGATGATGCGGACATCCTGGCTGAAGTTGACCTCGTCCGCTCTTTCTCTAACTCCTTTAGCCGAGTAATACAGGGCATCGCCCGTTTGAGGGTCAACACCCGCGAACGGGACTCCGATAAAAGTGCCCACCGGTTGTCCCGTTTTTAGGATATGGGTTGGCGCCTGGTCATTGTACGAGCTGATGAACTGGCTGTCCACGGCCAGTGCCTTGATCGTGTTCTTCAGGAAAGAGATATTGAAAGCCGTCGTCCAGGAGAAATCTTCGTGCTGGACGTTGTTGGAGAGGAGCTGGAATTCCCATCCTTTGTCTTCTATCTCTCCGGAATTGGTCGTGATATTGCTGAAACCCGTCGTACCGGCTATCGGCTTCTGATCCAGCAGCTTCGTTCTTTTGGCGTTAAAGTACTCGATAGAGCCGCTGAGTATATGATGGAAGATATCGAAGTCCACCCCTGTGTTGAAGGTGCTGTTCTTCTGCCATGTCAGGGAAATGGACGGATCATAAATGTTCAGGGGGCTCAGACCCGCGAGGCCGTTGTAGCGGGATGGACGCCAGTAGCTCGTATTTTGGTAATTTCCGATCTCCGCATCGCCTGCCACCCCATAGCTCATACGCAGTTTCAGGGAATTGATCCAGTGGCTGCCGCTGAGAAAAGATTCTTTCGCCATATTCCACCCTGCGGATACGGCGGGGAAATAACCATACTGCTGGCTGCCTGGGAACCGGGAAGACCCGTCCGCCCGAACGGACACCGCCAACAGATATTTGCCATCGTAGTCGTAATTCACCCTCCCCAGCCACGAGTTGAAGTAATAGGTGGAGGACGTTTTAACGGCGGAATTGATGATGGCCGCCGCAGATGTGTTCTGCAGACCTCCCGTTAACGGCACTCCCTGCCCCGCGATATAGGTCAGCTGGTTGTTCCCTTCCTGTCTCGTGAAGCCGGCAAGGGCGGTGATGTGATGCGCGCCAAACCCCTGCTGCCAGGTCAGGATATTCTCATTCAGCCATACCAACCCCTTATTCTCTCCATTGAGGATCTTTCCGCCAATCGTCTCTGCATCCACCGTGAGGGAAGAAAAATATTGGTTGTCATATACGTCATTATAATCCACGGACCATGAAGATCTGAACTTCAATGAAGGAAGGAATTTATACTCTCCGTATACGGAACCGATAAATCGATTGGTGAACGTATGTGCGTTGATCTCTTTGGCTGATTTCACGGGGTTGTCTGAAAGCCAGCTGGCCTGGTATTGAGTGAAGTCGGCATATTTGCCGTCCTTTTCATACACCGGCATAAGGGGCGAGGCGCCCAGGGCATTGGTTACGATGCCTGTATACGTATTATCATTGAAGCTGCGCTTATCGTCCGAATAGGCGGCCATCACCGAGGTGCCGAAGGAAAGCTTGTCCGTAGCCTGGTGATCGAGGTTGACCCGTACATTAAAACGCCGGAAATAATTCTCGATGATGATACCGCTCTGATCGAAATAGCCTCCGCTGATGAAAAATTTTGTTTTCTCATTACCGCCTTTGGCCGACAGCTCATAATTATTGACAGGGGCGGTACGGAATATCTGGTCCAGCCAGCGGGTATCGATACCACTGCTTGCATCATACGGAAGCGGGTTGGCGATAGCATTGCCGGCGCTGTCGACTATTCCCACCGATTGCAGCACCGACAGTGGTCCGAACCGGGAGGTGTCAGTCCCTGCTGCTGCGGATTCCCGTTTGTACACCGCGATATCGTTGGCAATGGCCTCTTTGGTGAGGTCGACAAACTGCCTTGAAGAGAGGAATTTGATCTTTTTTGCCACCTGCTGGAAGCCCGTATAATAATTGAAGTCAAGCCGGGTCTTGCCCGCCTTGCCCCTTTTGGTAGTGATCAATACCACCCCATTGGCCGCCCGGGCTCCATAGATGGCTGCTGAAGAGGCATCCTTCAATACTTCGATGGATTCGATGTCGTTGGGATTGATGTCGGATATGGAACTGATATTCTGACCTGCTCCAACGACCTCCCCGGTAGTATTATAAGAGGTGGCCAGGGACGAGTTGCTTTCGCTGAGCATGGGAACGCCATCCACCACATACAAGGGATTTTGTGCGCCCCGGATGCTGACCAGCAGACCCGCACCCGGAGTACCGGAAGGTTGAGTGACATTGATGCCCGATAGTTTGCCTTCGATGCCGGCGGCCACATTGCTGACGGGCTGGTCTTTGAAGTCCTTATTCTTGATGGAAGAGATGGCGCCTGTGACATCGGATTTCTTCTGCGTGCCGTATCCAACTACCATAACGTCGGAGAGTTGGGTCCTGGTTTCCTCCAACTGCACGTCGATGCTGGTCCTGCCTTTGATGGGGATGGTTGCGGTGGCGTATCCTACATAAGACACCGTCAGCGTGGCGTCGCCCGGAGGAACGGATAAGGTGTAGCTGCCATCCGCGGCGCTGGAAACGCCTTTAGCCGAGCCTTTGACCTGGACAGTGGCGCCGGCAATTGGTTTTCCTTCCGCATCCCGGATCACTCCTTTCAACAGGCGATCCTGGGCGATGGCCTCAATGCCCAATAAAAGCCAAAGGATGGAGAAGGTGAACAGCTTGAGAAAGTTTTGACTCATAGTAGTTGGTTTGGTTATTTATTCCCCTTTAAGGGGGCTCCTGAGAAAGATTAAATTTCAAAAAGTCAAATGAGTCGGAATATAAGTCGAATTATTTTTTAAAAAATCTGCTTCCCAGTTGATATTCAATGTTATTTTTTAGTCAAATTTTAGTAAATTCATTGGTCAGATAATGACCCTTATTTTTTGTTATTTCAGCTGTGCCCCCGCCCAATATATAGAATAATTTATAATATCAATCGATGTATCTATCTGAGCGAATAAAAAAGGCTATTGAAGGTCATCCTGTGATCGTTGCGGCCCTGAAAAGCAAGGGGAGGGAAAATGGCTGGTCAAGATTTACGAGGACCCAGTTCAACCTTGTTGCAAGGGTGATCAATAAACAGGTGACAAAGGAGGTGCTGATGAATAGCGACTGGGTCGAGTTGAACCTGATCATCGGCAAGCAGCAGTTGGAGAAGCAATTGCATACCGGGAAATTTCAACAGCCGTATGATTTTATCCGGTACCTCGCCGGGATGCGGGAATACCAGGTATTTAACTGGATCAGCGGCAAGACGCTGCAAAGCTATTGGAGTGGGGGCGAGGCGAAGTATATAAAGATAAATGCGTTATTGGTCTTTCTTCAGGTGCCCTTCCTGGACTGGGATTCCTGGCAGAAGGAACGGGGCCGGCAGTCGGAGGAGTATGGGTATAGTTTGTCCAAAGTGCCCGTGACAGGAGTGGGTGGGGGGAGAACCTCGCTGGGACTGATCAAGGCATATTACCTGGGAAACTATTTCCTGTATTATCAAAAGACGGACGGGAGCAGGAACATTATCAAAACGCCTTTCATCCTGCGGGAAACCAATAACGGGCAGGTAGTGGTCAAGTCGGTGTCCGAGGGACATCGGTACAGCGGTAAAGTGATAGGTATACTGGATGGGTGTCTTTATATCAATTGTCAGAACCTGGATTTTGAGGAGATGGAGCAGTATGTGTTCAACGTCGGATTGGAAACAAAACCGCAGGTATTGTTTGGCGTTTCAAATACCGTTAGTGTAAAGAATCGCAGGGCCGTGGCGCTGAAGAATATTTTGGTTAAGCAGACAGGTAATGATCCCGGCTTTGACAATATCCAGGAGGTGGAGATCCCTTTTACCAAAAAATATACTGCCCCTACCGAAGAGGCCATGGTGGTAAATTACCTGAAACAGGCCGCCAACAATATTATTATCACACCGAGCTGTTGTAACCTGGCGGATCTTGCGGGGTTGCAGGGCAATCCGTAATAATTTTATAGTCTTTATTTACCTACTTCCAATACTACCACCTGGTCAGGGTCTTCGGGGGTTGGCGATTGGGTGGGGATCTCCGCGATCCCGTTTTTTAATGAAACATTGACGGGGGCTTTGTCTTTCAGGCGATAAGCTTTTTTAATGGCGGCATATGGGAACTTTTCAAGCCGTATGGAGCCTGCGTCCTGCTGCAGGACATGGACATAGAGCTTGTCGTCCTTCTGTGTAAGGCAGCCCCATTTCTGTGGCTTGAGATAGCCGCCTTTGGTGTTATAGATAGCGGGACCGTATGTTTGGAGCCAGCTGCCCATCCAATGCAAGCGCTGGATAAATTCCGGCTGTATCTCGCCGTTGGGCATGGGGCCGATGTTGAGCAGGAGGTTGCCGCCATTGCCGGCTGATTTTACCAGCAGAGCGACGATCTGTGCCGGCGTCTTATAGGTAGTATCGGTGATATTGAATCCCCAGGAATTGTTAATGGTAGCGCAGGTTTCCAGCGGCAGCGAGGATATCTTCTGGAAGCTCAGGCCACTGGTATTTTCGCCGGGAACATCCTGCTCGAACATCTGGAAGTCTTCGCCCGGCAGGGGTGTCATGTGGTGGTTATCGCCGATGAGGCATTGTGGCTGAAGTTGGTGGATGAGATCGTAGAGTTCACGGATATGCCAGTCTACTCGTACGTCCTCGTCCTTCCGATCCTTGCTTTCCTCCGCCATCTGGTCCCAATAGCCGTCAAACCAAATGCCCCCGATGGAGCCGTAATTGGTGAGCAGCTCCGTCAACTGGTTTTTCATGAATTGGATATAGTCGTTCCAATTGCCACGGACCGTGCGACCGGCGCCCTTACCAGTGCGTCCTGTCCACCAGGAATAGTCATCCCGGCGCCAGTCCAGCAGCGAGTAGTAAAGGAAGAGCTGGATGCCCTGTTTGTGACATTCGTCGGCCATTTGGCGCACGATGTCCTTTTTGTAGGGCGTATGCATGATGCTGAAATCGGAATATTTGGTGTCCCACATGCTAAACCCGTCGTGGTGGCGTGTGATGAGGGTAATATATTTCATCCCTGCCGCCTTTGCCAGGGATACCCAGGCATGCGCGTCGAAGTCGATGGGGTTGAAGAATTTTTCCAGGCGGGTATAGTTCTTTACCGTGATGTTACGGTTGTTCATCACCCATTCTCCATCGCCGGGGATGCTGAACGGACCCCAGTGGATGAACAGACCAAATTTGGCATCTTTGAACCATTCCCTGGCTTTTTCATTTTGAGGGGAGGGGGTATAGCTTGTTGTTTGGGCGAAAAGCGTAAGGCACGAGAAACAGAACAATGCTGCCAGTAAAAGGTATTTCTTCATGGCTTAAAACTACTATTTTTTTCGTAAGTTAACGACATGGCACGGACCTTGCCATTATATTTGAATTAGGAATGGAATCATATATTTGAACAGTCATTGAACTACAAATTTAAGAACCATGCCTTCCAAGAAAAGAATAATCCTCATCGCGGATGACGACAGCGATGACGTTGAAATACTGACGGAGGTCTTCAACCAACTGGATGACCATATGTCGATCCACACCGTTCAAAACGGAGGCCAGGTATTTCGATATCTCGCGGGTCTGGCCGATGATGACCTGCCTTGTGTGATGGTCCTGGACTACAAAATGCCGATCTTAAATGCGGCAGAGGTATTGGAAAAAATTCGCAATGATGAACGTTACTCCCGCATTCCAAAGGTGGTCTGGAGCACCTCCGGACGACAAGAGGATATGAACCGTTGCCTCGATGCCGGTGCAAAAGAGTATTTTATCAAGCCCAGTAAGACAAGCGAATTGAAGCGAATGGCCGGCATAATGCTGCAATATTGCTGATATTCGGATCAGGCCGGAAAATAAAGCTCGAACAAAGCCCCTTCATCCAATTTCCCCTGGGCCCGGATGATGCCTTGATGATTGTCCATAACCTTTTTACAGATCGAGAGACCTATCCCCGCACCTGAAAATTCCCTGCCATGCAGCCGCTGGAACATCTCGAATATTTTCTTGTTGTATTCCGGCTCGAAACCGAGACCATTGTCTTTAACGGTGATCCTTGTCAGCTGCCTGGGAGGATAGGATCTGCGCCGGAGATTGGGATCGTCGATGTTGTTCGATGATATTTCAATCCTAAGAGGACGGTCCGGGCTGCGGTATTTTATGGAATTGCTGATCAGGTTCAAAAAGAGCTGGAAAAGCTGAAAAGGAATTCCCCGGACATTGGGTAGATTGGAAATAACGAGCTCCCCCCGGATAGATTCCAAGGTGTCCTGGTAAAAGGCAGCCACATTGTTAAGGGTAACATTCATGTCTACATCCTCGAATTTCTCAATGGGCTCGGACACTTTTGTAAAAGCCAGCATATCGTCGATCAGGCTTTGCATTCGCCTGGCAGCCTCTTCTGACCGTGCAAGGTAGATCCGCTTTTTTTCAAGGTCGATCTCCGGGTTGTTTTCCATAATGGCAGAGAAATAAAACAGGATCTTTCTGAGCGGCTCCTTCATGTCGTGTGCGGCCGCATAAGCGAACTGCTGAAGCTCTTTGTTCTGCGCTTCCAATTGCCGGGAATATTGGAACATGCGATCCTCTGAAGCTTTTCTTTCGGTGAGGTCACGCGTGACCTTGGTGAATCCGATGACGTTATCTTCCTTATCATGGATAGCCGTAATTACGATGCTGCCCCAAAAGGCAGTACCATTCTTTCGTATACGCCATCCTTCATGAATAGCCTTTCCCTCAAGCCTGGCAGCCTCGACAAGCGCTTCCGGCAGCTTTGCATCCTGATCTTCCGGTGTGTAGAATATGCGAAAATGCCTGCCTATAATTTCTTCGTTTTTATATCCCTTGATCTTTTCGGCGCCCTTGTTCCAATTTGTAATTATTCCGTTCCTGTCCAACATTATTATCGCATAATCCTCTACCTCCTCCACCATTTTATAATATATGCTTTCACTGTCGTCAACCATAGCATCTCTTTTTATAGCCTCACCAATTGCTTTGTCGCGGCACTCCGGTAAATGGCTTCCACCAAACGAATATCACGCCGGCCTTCTTCACCCGGTACGAGCATGGGTCTTTTTTGCATAATGGATAAGGCATCGTCATCCATTTGTTTGGCCTGCTGGAAAGGGATATCATATGGATGATTGATAATGCCCAGCGGAGTGGTGCCGTTCTGGCCATTGTAAGCAGAGTAGGGGGCCATTTTTATTTCTCCCTTGTCGCAGGTGATATTGAGAAAATTGATGTTCTCGCCAAAGCTGGTCTTTATATCGGCCATGGCGCCGCCGGGGAATTCAAGCGTCGCGATCGTTGTTTCATCCAGCCCGTTCTTATAGATCTGTGGTCTTGTGGTAGAGGTTTGGGCGGAGACGATGGCGACGGGTTCCATTCCTGTGCCCAATCTTGCTCCCTGTATAGCGTATACCCCCATGTCGTACAGTACGCCGCCCCCCATTTCTTTTTTCTGCTTCCAGTGATCCGTGCGGTTTTCATAATAGCCTGCTGCACAGTTCACCTTTGTGACCTTACCAAACTGCTGTTCTTTCACCATGCGGCGCCATTCCTGTGTATTGGGTTCATGATGCAAACGGTAGCCAATGGCCAGGGACTTTTTGTTGGCCCGGCAGGCATCGATCATGGCGCTGCATTCAGCTTCCGTTAAGGCCATTGGCTTTTCGCACCACACCTCCTTACCCGCATTCACGGCCTTTATCACATATTCCTTGTGCATCGAGGGTGGCAACACCACGTATACCACATCTATATCCGGATTGTTGGCAATGCTGTCGAAGTTCTGATAGTTGTAAATATTCTTATCGGGAATATTGTATTTTTTCTTCCAAGCCTCGGCCTTTGCGGGTGTGCCTGTAACGATGCCTGCCAGGTAACAATGTTTTGTTTGTTGTAGTGCGGGCGCCAGGAGGTCGGTACTGTAATATCCCAGACCTACCAGGGCTACCCCCAGCCGGTCCTTATAGCGTGTGGAGGAGAATATTGATTTGGGGGAAAGCAATAGGATGCCGCTGCCGGCAGCAATCGCTTTTATGGCATGCCTGCGTGAAATAGCGCTCATAATTGGGGGATTTTACTAAAATTAGCGATTTATTTCCACCATTCAGCGTCTTCGATCTGCCGGGCTTTTTCAGCATTTTTATCAGAGCTGCCATAGGCGGCGACAAAGGTTTGCCACCCATTGCCGGCAAATCTTTCATTTATATGGACACCGCCTGCTCCATCGTCCAGTTCCCTGCTATCGGGTATCCTATAGTCGCCCCAATTGCATTTTTTACTTTTACCTGTCTTGTAACTTGTCCAGATAGTCGTGCATTGATTATTGCTATAGCCGTCGGCAACAGCCATCAAAGCATCGTATTGAAGCGTCCCTTTTTTATCCAGGGTGAAGCCTGTTTCTACCTTCCCTTTGAAGACCCCGGCCGAAGGCTGTGTACTATCTTCTTTAAAGACAATGTCCCCCGTGACAGCCCCTTGCTTATACCTTGGGTCGTCGCTCTGTCGATAGAGTCTGGTCCTGGTGATGGTAATGGCGCCGTTAAAAGTACAAACGACGTCTTTGACCTTTGTCTTGCCGTACACATGATATATATAGGGGTTGTTCTTGTCCTTTGTCACGGAGATATAATGAATATAAAAGCGCTGATAATTATTGCCTATGTAGCCGAGCGGCTCAGGGAACGGGACTTTTTCGCCGTCGCCTTCCGTCCGGATGCTGTCTGCACGCCATAGTTTGCTTAGATCGTAGTTTTTGATGGCAGACAGGTAGTTTATTGATTTGTCGGGCTGGGTATATGCGCCGGTGGCTAGTCCAAGGATGAGTGTCAGGGAGAGGAGTTTTGGATAGATAGTCATTGAAAATGAATTAGTTGTGTTTTGGACTAAAAAAAGGAAAAAAAGCACATTTTGTAGTTACATTTCTACAGACAGCTAGTACTAATATTATATAGAGGATGAGAGATATGAAGCGAAGGGACAAATAAAACAGATTTCACTCGGAGTACGATACATATATTTCAGGTTGTTTCTAGGATCAGGCCGCCCCATCATTTTTATGACAGGACGGCCTTTTTTTGTGTTAGAAGCAATGACTGGCCAACTTTGGCGCAGTGACCGGGCCTGTGGATCAATGCTTCAGCATAAACGAACGCATGAACTTATCCATGGATTTATTAAAATCCTTTTTTGTCTCGGTGATGACCTGGAGCATATATAACTTATTCTTTACCAGGTAAGTCTTTATGGTCATTATGGCCGCTCCATCCTGAACGCCGGCTCTGAACTTCTTGCCGGGGAAGCCATCCAGTTGAATAGTTTCTTCTGTAAGCAATTTGCCATGTGCGTTGCTGACGCCTCCATCCACAGCTCCCCTGAAGAACTTGTCTATTACTTCTTTGCTATTCTTCGAGTTGATCGTACTCGTATCCGGAAACTCCGTTTCCGAAAGAACGTATACCAGATTGTCGTCCTGCACGCCATCGGGCACTTCATAGGAATGATTGTACAACTTCAGCTCACCTATGGCCGTGTTCACCGTCTGGGATTCATTTGCCGGCGCCTTTGGGAAGAGCATCTTGCAGCCGGCGTCCTCGAATGGCACCCAGTCGTCGGAATGGATCGTTTTTCCGGGATGTACGAACGAGATGGTAAGGACTGTGCCGACGAGCAATGTAAATAGGGGTATGATCTTTTTCATAGGAGACAATGTAGGGGGAAAACTCGGATAATGCAAGCCCTTAGAGAAACTCAAAAATTTATTTTGTACCAATTAGTACAAAATGCGTAGCTTTACTGAGCCGCCGAAAGCGGCTTGTCCGAAGGACAGACATTAGCGGTTTTATCATGGCAGGACGACCATCCATATTTGACGAAGAAAAAGTGCTGGAAAAGGCCAGGGAGCTTTTCTGGACCAGGGGCTATGAAGCTACGTCCCTTGACCAGTTGCTGGAGGCCATGGGGCTGGGCAAGAGCAGCTTTTATCATGCTTTTGGGAGCAAGAAAGAGCTGTTCGAAAAGATAATGGACAGATTTGTCAACGACGCCATACACCGGCTGGCTGCCGACCTTCCCATTCATCCGCATCCCATAGAAAGGATACGGGAATTCTTCCGGGGTATTGCCAGCAGTCCTTCCCATCTGCATCGGAAAGGGTGCTTTATGGGGAATACCGTTGTCGAGCTCATCAACACCGAACACTCGCTCAGCGCCCGCGCGGCCAAAAAGCTGGAGCGGCTGGAAGAGCTGTTCCGCACCTATATAGCAGCGGCGCAACGATCAGGAGAGCTGCAAACAAAAGAAGACCCGGCTGTCCTGGCGCTGTACCTGCTGACCGTCTGGAATGGACTAAATATAACTCGAAGGGTGCACCCTAATCCGGAAGCGCTGCGTCCTCTCATCGAACTACAGTTACAATTCTTAAAATAAAAGATTATGAACGTCACTATCACACAGATCGACACCGCATGTATGCTGATAGACATCAATGGATTTCGGATTGTCACGGACCCCACTTTCGATGCGGCCGGTGGCAGCTATCAGTCCGGCTCGGGCAGGATACTAAAAAAAACGGGGGCGCCTGCATTGCATCCGGAAGAACTGGGGCATGTGGACCTGGTATTGTTGAGTCATGATCAGCATAAGGACAACCTGGACAATAGCGGCCGGGAATTCTTAGATACCGTCCCCCGGATCATCTCCACCAGGGAAGCCCGTGAAAGGCTGGGATTGACGGCCGTAACGGGTATCGATGACTGGGAGACCGTCCGCGTCGATACGGATAAGGTGCCGGGGCTGCGTATCACCGGTACACCCTGTATGCATGGCTCGGATGAAGAGCTGCATCGTATGGCGGGACATGTACTGGGCTTTGTCCTGGAGTGGGATGACCAGCAGCATGGCGTCCTGTACATATCGGGGGACACCGTATATTTCAAAGGTGTCGAGGAAGTAGGAGAACGATTTACGGTCGACACGGCCATCCTGCACATCGGCAGAGCAGGTTTTCCGGCACAGATAGGGGATCGTTATCTGACCTTCACTACCGAGGAAGCCATTCGTGTTGCGAAACTTTTCCATGTCAATAAGCTGGTTCCTACTCACCAGGAGGGCTGGGAGCATTTTCTGGAAAACCGTGCTGTATCTCACGGACAGATCATCGCGGCGGGGTTGGAGAATGAACTGATATGGCTCGAGCCCGGGGTGCCAGTGCAACTGACCATCTAACCAGTGCAACCGTCGATCTAATTTTTGGGCTCGAACAACCCTTTCCAGAACAATGCCGCAGCAATCCCTCCTACCAATGGCGCTGCAATAAACAACCATAACTGTGAGAGCGCCTTTCCTCCGGCGAATATTGCCGGACCAAAGCTGCGGGCGGGATTTACGGATGTCCCTGTTATATGAATACCTACCAGGTGTATCAGCACCAGGGTAAGACCGATGGCCAGACCAGCCATAGTACTATTTCCAAGGCGGGAAGTGGTAGCAAATATGACGAAGAGGAACAGAAAGGTAAGAATGGTTTCCGCCAGGAAGGCGGATGTGGTGCTATATCCTCCCAGATAACCCGGTCCCCACCCATTAGCGCCCAGGGCCCATTCGCCCATGCTGAAACCAGGAGCGCCGGATTGGATCGCATACAGGACAGCAGAGCCTGTAACAGCTCCGGCAAACTGTGCGATGATATAGCCGGCACAGTCCCGGCCATTGATCTTGCCTGCTACCAGCATGGCCACGGTGATGGCGGGATTGATATGACAACCGGAAATAGGACCGATGGCATAAGCCATCACTACTACCGCCAGGCCGAAAGCCAGGGCGATGCCCAAAACGCCTATTCCCGCCGGTGCATCGGCAAGAATCGCAGCTGGAATGGTTTTACCGGCGACAACGGCTGCGCCGCAACCAAATAGCACCAGGGAGAAGGTCCCAATGAACTCGGCTAGCATTTTTTTCATAGCAACTTTATTTTATGCCCGCCAAGATAATTAAGTCTACAATAAAATAAGTATTTATGTATTGTATTTTAATCGTATATTAAATGGCCCGCTATTTTTTCTGAAAATTTGTGTAACTAGCACCCCCAATGAAATACTCACAATGGATCGGTATTGCCGCAGCGTTCCTGCTTGTTGGGGCATGTTATATGCCCTGGGCTTATTTTCCTGATGTAGGTAAGGACTTTACCGGCTTTTTTTCAGAGAATAATGCCTATGGCAAGCCGGGAAAGATATTTATTTTCCTCAGCTGCTTTGCCGTGCCTTTGTTCCTCATCCCCCGTATCTGGGCTAAAAGGACAAACCTCGTAGTGTGTGCGTTGATCTTTGCGTTCAGTCTGAAGACCTATATACTGTACACCGCCTGCTACAGAGGCATTTGCCCGGTGAAGCATATAGGGATATTTTTGGTGTTGCTGGCGTCCATCATCATGACCGCGGCGGCGGCCCTGCCCGATGTCAAGCTGAAAAATTAATGCTGGATCGCCCTGGCAACGGCAAAGGCACAGCCCGCGGCCAGCGCACCGATGATCATCACCCGCAGGGCGCCTGCCAGGGGATTGACACCCGTCACCCTGCTTTTAAAATACCCGAAGATGAACAGGCATATGAGCGTGATCACTGCCGATATTTTCAGACCCGTGATACCATCGCTCACGAAGAAATAGGGGCTTAGGGGAATGAGGCCCCCCACGACGTAGGAGAGCCCGATATTGAAAGCGCTCTTGCGCGCCCGTTGTGGGTCGGGTTTGTCCAGGCCCAACTCATACTTCATCATAAAGTCCACCCATTTGTCCTTGTCGCGGGTCATTTCTTCCACAGCTTTCTGCTGGACTTCTTTGCTGAGCCCCAGGTTGGAGAAGAACTCCCTTACTTCTTCCCTTTCCTTCTCGGGTACTTTCTGTACCTCGTCGTATTCTCTTTTTAATTCGGAGTTATAATGGTCTACTTCTGTCCGGCCTGCCAGGTAGCCACCCAGACCCATGGCTATGGAGCCTGCGGCAATCTCCGCAATCCCCGCGATCCAGATGAGGTTGAGATGACCGGGGCTGACGGCCCCGCTGAGTCCGGCAGCCAGCGCAAAGGGGACCGTGAGGCCATCCGACATGCCGATGACGATGTCGGTGAGGATCTCGGAGCTGCGCATATGTGTTTCGACGTGAGCGGCGTGTGCTTGACTATTCATAATGCCCTAAAATTAATATCTTTTTTGAAAGACATTATGATAATTGATCCAATACCTGCAGGCTGTGCTTTACGATGTCGATACATTCCATTACTTCCTTGCGGGTGATCACCAGCGGGGGTGCCAGGCGTATCTTGTCCCCATGGGTGGGTTTGGCCAGCAGGCCATTGTCCTTTAAGGCCAGGCAAAGCTCCCAGGCAGCACCGTGATTAGGGTGGTTGATAACAATGGCGTTCAATAGTCCCTTTCCTCTTACCAGCCGAATATACGGGGAGTTTAGTTTCCTCAATTCTTCCCGGAACAGCTCGCCTAAATGCAGGGCATTCTCCGTCATCTTTTCTTCCTGCAGGACAGTAACGGCCGCAATGGCTACGCGACATCCGAGTGGGTTGCCCCCATAGGTGGAACCATGTTCGCCGGGGCGTATCGTCAGCATAATGGGGTCGTCGGCCAGTACGGCTGAGACGGGCAGCACACCACCGCTCAATGCCTTGCCCAGGATAAGTATGTCCGGCCTGACGTGTTCGTGATCGCAGGCCAGCATATGGCCTGTGCGTCCCAGTCCTGTCTGTATCTCGTCAGCTATGAACAATGCATTTGCTTCTCTGCAAAGCTGCCATGCCCGGTGGAGATAGCCTTCGTCGGGTACTACCACCCCCGCCTCGCCCTGTATGGGTTCCACCAGGAAGCCTGCTATATCAGGGTCCTGTAATGCCTCCAGCAGCGCCTGGGTATCGTTATAAGGAACCACGACAAAGCCCGGCATATAAGGGCCGAACTGTCTGTTGGAATCCGGGTCCGTACTAAAGGAGATGACCGTGCTGGTCCTCCCATGGAAATTCTCCGCGCAGACGATGATCTTAGCTTTATTCTCCGGTATGCCTTTTACCTGGTAGCCCCAACGGCGACAGAGCTTGATGGCTGTCTCTACTGCTTCGACGCCGGTGTTCATCGGCAATACCTTGTCATACTGGAAGATGCCGGTGATATAGCGGGCATATTCTCCCAGCAGATCGCTGTGAAAGGCCCTGGACGTAAGGGTCAGCTTCTCAGCCTGCTGTACCAGTGCATGAATGATCTTTGGGTGACAGTGTCCCTGGTTGACGGCAGAGTACCCGCTGAGACAGTCGATATAGCGTCGTCCATCCACATCCCAGACGTGAATACCGGATCCTCTGTCGAGGACGACAGGGAGTGGGTGATAATTGTGGGCGCCGTATTTTTCTTCCAGCTCGAGATAATGGCGGGATAGATCCGACAGGGTAGGGGACAGGGAAATAGCGTTCATAAAATAGTATTACTGGTGAAGAAAGAGGGAGTCGGAAAACACGGTCAAACCTAGTGGTTGAGGAAGTCGAGATTCTTCTCCAGGAACGATATGGGGGACATGTGCAACACGATGTTGTAAAGATAAGCATTTCCGGCTGTAAAACATAGGGGGGATCTGAGATCCAAAAGGACTATTTCCCGGGGCTTAGATGATCTTGTAGTTGCGGTAATCGAAGAGCCGGCGGCCTGTATAGCGTTCGATGTAATAAAGGACCCAGGTCTTCAGGTTAAAATTCTTCTTACTGATGTCGGCGGCAAAATGCCAGTTCTGACGTTGGATAATGGGCTGCATAGCAGCAGGATGGGCGCCGGTGAATTTAACCAGGCTGTCGATGGAGGAGTAATCGAACTCTTGGGTTTGATTGGTGGAGATTTCCCTGGCTAGCCTGTTGCTGTCGTATAGTTTTTCGAAATCCAGGTGTTTCTGCAGCTGATGCATGGGATGGCGGACCCAGCCATAATGGTAGATATATGCGTCGATGGGTTTGACCTGCAGCTTGCGTCCTTGTTTCCGGAAGCCCTGTGCGTCCCGGTAGGATCGTATGGACTTGTCATTGCGGATGATGCGTATCTCATGATTGTACCAGCGGCGGGAGTCGCCAAGATAGTCATAGCTGCCATAGAAATGCCGGTATTTGAACAGCAGACCTTCCACGCGAGCATCATCCTTGTATTGCTCCATGCTCCGGAGTATCGTAGCGTAATCATCTTCATGCAGGACCTCGTCGCCCTGCAGGTAGATACACCAGTCGGCGTCTGCCGGAACCTCATCAAAGGCCTTATCCGTCTCAACGGCCAATACTCTTCCTCCTTCGAGAAGGGTGTCGTCCCAAACGGTGTGATAGATCTTTATTTTAGGAGAGTCGATGGACTGCACGAGCCCTTCCGTATCGTCTTCTGAGTTGCCGATGCTCACGATGACCTCGTCACAGATAGGGAGAAGACTGCGTATCGAGGCCTCGACGGGATAGTTGTATTTTATGGCGTTTCGAATAAATAAAAAACCAACCACTTTCATGAATTGTACGTCTTTTGAAGGTTCAGGTCAGCAGGAATCCCGGCAATTGCGCAATGTGCTTTTCAGATGGCGGGTTTTCTTTTTCAAATATCCCAAAAAAACTGGAACCGCTGCCTGTCAGGGAGGCAAAGATGGCTCCCGCGTCGTATAAAGTTTCTTTAATTTTTTTTAGTTCAGGATAGGAGCGCAATACGGGCGCTTCAAAATCATTTGTCAGCTGTCCTTTCCACGCGGACACCGGCTCTTTGACGATGTCCTTTAGGGACCTGCCTTTGTCCGAAGGAGTAATTTGAGAAAAGGCCCATGCCGTGCCGATGTGTACGCCGGGACAGACCAGCGCCAGACGATAAGAAGAAAGGTCCAGGTCGATGGGGTGGAGCTCTTCTCCCCGTCCTCCGCCCAAACAGGGTTTGTTCAGGATAAAGAAAGGGCAGTCGCTGCCTAATTGTAGGGCATAGTCCATAAGACGTTCTACGGACAAGCCAAGCTTGAACTGTTTGTTAAGCAGGACCAGCATAAAAGCGCCGTCGGCTGATCCTCCGCCCAGGCCTGCTCCCATAGGGATATGTTTATGCAGGTGGATAAGAACGGGCGGTAGTTCCGGGAAATCTTTTTTTAGCAGATGCCAGGCTTTAAGGCAGAGATTGGTGGATGGATCACCCGGTATGTCGAGGCCGGTGGCCGTAAAGGTCAGCTCCTCGCTGCGGATGGTCTCCAGGGCATCTTTTACTGGCAGGGGATAGAATACCGTTTCCAGCTGGTGATAGCCGTCGTCGCGGCGGCGTAATATCCTCAGTCCAAGATTGATCTTGCAGTTGGGGAAAGATAACATACTATCGTGCCTTTCGTCGGCTGTTGATCTCGTCCCGGATAGCGATGGCCCGGATATAATCCTCTTGTTCCAGCACTTCGTTCAGCAGTTTGCCCAGCTCCTCGATGGTCATTATTTTCAGGTCCTCGCGGGCGCCGCCTTCGGAAGAGGTGGAGGTCGTTGCGGTGACCCCTGTTTTTTTCTTTTTAGAAGAGCTGTCCTCCATGAGGATGCCGGCGCTGTCGAGGATATGCTCATAAGTATATATGGGGCATCCAAAGCGGACGGCCAGGGCGAGGGCGTCGGAGGTTCTCGAGTCTATTTCCACCGTATCGTGTTCGCTGACGCAGACAAGCTTGGAGTAGAAAATGCCTTCTTGCAGGTCGCAGATAATGATCTCCTGCAAGTCGATGGTAAAGGCGCTCATGAAATTTTTCATCAGGTCGTGTGTGAGCGGACGGCTGGGGTGCATTTTTTCCAATGCGACGGCAATTGCCTGGGCTTCGAACCCGCCGATGACGATGGGCAGACGCCTCAGACCGTTGACTTCTCCCAACACAACAGCATAGGAGTGGGTTTGCGTTATGCTATGCGATAGGGCCACTATTTCCAGTTCTATCTTCTTCATAAATAATTCACGAATGTAGGGATTTTATCCAAAAAAAAAGATGCCTCGGGGCCAAAGCTTTGGCTTTTAGACGGGTGGCCGGTATTAACAAATGACAAGCCCCCCTGGAACACGGTACGGTCCTGGGGGGCGGTGCTATTAAATATTGACTATAAGTGTATTATTTACGCGATGCCTTTCAGCTTCTTCACGGCCTGGATCAACTTCGGTACCACCTCGAAGGCGTCCCCAACGATGCCGTAATCAGCGGCTTTGAAGAAGGGCGCTTCCGGATCTTTGTTGATAACAGCGATGACCTTGCTACGGTTCACTCCGGCCAAATGTTGGATAGCGCCGGAAATGCCGATAGCGATATAGAGATTGGGGGCGATGGCGATACCTGTCTGCCCGACATGCTCATTGTGAGGCCTCCAGTGTGCGTCCGCCACCGGCCTGCTACATGCGGTAGCTGCACCCAGCAGTTTGGCCAGTTCTTCGATCATGCCCCAGTTTTCCGGTCCTTTGAGCCCGCGACCCCCGCTGACGACGATCTCGGCTTCTGTCAGCGGCACCTGGCCCGTGGCCTGGGTGGCCGAGACGACCTTGACCTTGGCGGTACCCGCCTGTATGCTCAATGCAGCAACGGCTGCCTGTCCTTCCCCCGCCTTGGGCGCAAAGGCGTTGGGGTTCAGGGATACGATCTTGATGGGAGAGTTCAGCGATATGTTGGCAAATGCCTTGCCAGAGAAAACATTCTTTTTTACCACAAAACCATTGGAGATATTGGGGAGTGCTACTGCACCTGATACCAATCCGGCTTTCAGGCGGACTGCCACCCGGGGAGCCACGGCCTTTCCGCTGAGGTTATTGGAAAAAATGAGGACGTTGGCTCCTGTGGCTACAGCAGCTTCAGCGATGATCCTGGCATATACCTGGGCATCCAGGTGATTGAGGCTTTCCTGGGCCAGCTGGTGGATCTTTTTGACCCCATACTTGCCCAACGCCGCCAGGTCTTCGGTAACTGTGCCTAAAATAATGCCTTCTGCGGTGGTGCCCAGCTGACCGGCGAGGGCGGCGCCATAGCTCAATGCTTCCAGCGAAGCTTTTTTTACATGACCTTCGGAATGATCTATAAAAACTAATACTGACATGGTTCTTTTTTTGGATGGTTAATCGGCCAACTAACGGGTGGTTCGTTCCGGGTGATTAGAATGCCTTCGCCTCTTCGTGCAGGAGCCGGATCAATTCTTCCGGGTTGTCCGCCGGCACCAGTTTGACACCGGCCTTGGCGGGAGGAAGCTCGAACGATACTACATTGGTGAGCGGCTCCACTGCTGCCGGCTCTACCACTTTCAGCGGTTTGGTCCGGGCGCTCATGATCCCTTTCATATTCGGGATACGTTGTTCGGCGACACCTTTCTGGCAGCTGACAACCACCGGCAGACTGACGCTATCCGTCTCTTCGCCCCCTTCAATCTCCCGGACAACAGTAGCCGTTGTTCCACCCAGGTCGAATTTTGTGGCAAGAGAAATATAAGGCAGGTCCAGGAGCTCGGCTACCATGCCCCCGATGGAAGAGCCGTTGTAGTCGATGGTCTCTTTACCCGTGAAGATCAGGTCATAATTTCCGTCCTTTGCGATAGCGGCGATCTGGCTGGCGATATAGAAACTGTCATGGCTGTCCGCGTTGACGCGGATAGCTTCGTCGCCACCCAGCGCAAGGGCCTTGCGGATGATGGGCTCGGCATCTGCGGCGCCTACCGTAATAAGGTGGATCACCGTAGATGGGTCTTTTTCCTTTAGCTCTATTGCCCGCACCAGCGCGTACCATTCATCGTAGGGGTTGATGATCCATTGGACTCCGTCGGTTGCGAATTTCGTATTGTTCTGAGTGAAAGCTATCTTCGCCGTTGTATCCGGCGTCTTGCTGATACAGACTAATATCTTCATTATGCCGAAAGAATTTAAGGTGAGCAATAAAGTTGTTTATGCAACTAAAACAAAGATAAACTTTATAAAGATAATTCCCAATAATTGAAAAAAAAATCTTGATGGGCATGGATAGGATAGAGAAGTTGAAAGAGTTCCTGCAAGCCGATCCGCATGATGCGTTCGTGAAACATGCGCTTGCTCTTGAATACAGCAAGCTGGGAGAGTATGATGCGGCCAGGAAGTTATGGGAAGAGGTGCTGGAAAGGGACCCTGCCTATGTGGGATCGTATTATCATTTAGGAAAGTTATTGGAACGGATGGGTGAAAAGGAGCCGGCCATTCAATGGTATCAGCGGGGAATGGAGGAAGCGCGGCGGGCGGGAGAGATGCGAACATATAATGAGTTGCAGGCTGCCTATGAGGATCTCGTGGATTAACCGGAGCCGCAGGAGGCGGCTCATACATTAAAAATACCTGATGGAATTGTTAGCACAATTGGAGGAATTTGTGGAAAGGGAAGGGCTTTTTGGTCCGAAGGAGACTTTATTGCTGGCTGTCAGCGGGGGGCTGGATTCTGTGGTGCTGTGTGAGCTTTGTCATCGGGCGGGATATCACTTCGTCATTGCGCATGCCAATTTTCAGCTGCGTGGCGAGGAGAGTGATCGAGACGAGGCGTTTGTGCGAGAGCTCGGTGTTCGATATAATAAAGAAGTACTTGTCAAGAGATTCGATACAGAGCGGTATGCGATGGAACATCGGTGTTCGATACAGGTAGCGGCCCGTGAGCTGCGTTACAGCTGGTTCGAGGAGGTGCGCCCGGGCGGGGTCGTTGTTACGGCGCATCACCTGGATGACAACGTAGAGACCCTGCTGATGAATTTTTTTAAGGGTACGGGTATTGCGGGGCTAAGGGCGATGTTGCCCAGGCAGGGCCATGTGGTGCGGCCCTTGTTGTTTGCTACGCGGGAGATGCTGGAGCAATTTGCTGTACAGCGGCAGTTGATATGGGTAGAGGACAGCTCCAATGCATCGGATAAATACACCCGGAATTATGTCCGGCACCAGCTGATACCATTGCTGACGTCGGTGTATCCCGGGGTGACGCGTCATTTGGGAGATAATATCGCTCGGTTCAGGGACATCGAGGCACTATACCGGCAGGCTGTGGATCTGCATAAAAGTAAATTATTGCAGCGGAGAGGAGAGGAAGTGCATATCCCTGTGCTGAAGCTGCAGAGATCCCGGCCGTTGCCGACGCTGGTCTATGAGATCATTCATCCGTTCGGGTTTTCGCCCCAGCAGGTGGATACGGTGATCGCCTTGCTAAGCAGCGGGTCCGGCAAATATGTTCTTTCGGCCAGTCATCGTATTTTAAAGGATCGTAACTGGCTGATCATCTCACCGCTGGGGAATGTTCCTGCGGACAATGTGTTGATCGAATCGCCGGAAGGGAAGGTGGCATATGAAGGAGGTGAATTGCGGCTGCAGCTCCTGTCCGGTGCGGGTCCTTCGTCTGAGCCATCGGTGGCCTGGCTGGATGCGTCGGCCATTCAGTTCCCGCTGTTGTTGCGCAAGTGGCGTCCCGGCGACTACTTTTATCCTTTGGGCATGCGAAAGAAAAAGAAGCTGGCGCGTTTTTTCATCGACAGTAAGCTTTCCCTTGTCCAGAAGGAGAAGGTCTGGGTGCTGGAGATGAACAAAAAGATCATTTGGGTGGTCGGGATGAGGATCGACGACCGGTTTCGTCTTAGTGAGCATACCAGCCGGGCGTTAAAGATCAGCTGGGTCCCTCAGGGCGCCGGAGCATGATGATAACGGTAGCCAGATGCTAGAAATGGGGATGTTGCATCTCGTTGACGAAGGTGCTGATGACTTCGGGGCGTAGGGCGATCGTGAATAGGATGCCGTACATGGCCCCCCAAAGATGGGCGTCGTGGTTGACATTATCACCGCCTCTTTTTGACATATAGATGGAGTAGACCATGAAAAGGGCTGCATAGACGATGGACGGCATGGGGATGCCATAAAGATAGAGCTTTTCCCAGGGACGAAGGAGGATTACGGCAAAGAGAATGGCGCAAACGCCACCGGATGCTCCCAGGCTGCGATAATTATAGTCATCCCTCCTTTTGAGATAAGATGGGATATTGGCCACGATGACGGCGCTGACGTATAGTGTGGGGTACCAGTAACTTTGTAATCCCAGCTGTCCTGCGTAATAAACTTCAAGGGCTCGACCGAAGAAGAATAGGGTGATCATGTTGAACGCCAGGTGGAGGAAGTCGGCGTGTATCAGTCCGCAAGTGAAGAAACGATAGTACTGGTGGCGTATATTGATCGCAGGGGGCCAGAATATCAGGTCGTCCATGATACGGGGGCTGTTAAAGGCGGAGATGGAGATCAGTACGGTAAGGATTAAGATACTATAGGTAACAGTGAACGTGAACATTGAGATTTTTTTTAAAGATAGGACTTTCTTACGACTAGTCTTAGCGTCAGACTGGTTTAGTTTTATATATGATGATATTTCTCATTACGTTGAATGGTGCAAGCGCGGTAAACCTGTTCGGCCAGTACGAGACGCACCAGTTGGTGGGGTAATGTCAGCTGTGAGAGGGACCATTTGTAGTTGGCTCTCTGCAATACCTGCTCATCTAACCCGTAGGCTCCTCCGATGAGGAAGATGAGATTGCGGGTGCTGTCGTTGGCGCGTGTCTGAATGAACTGTGCCAGTCCTTCGGAGCTCATTTGTTTGCCTTTTTCATCCAGGGCTATGAGGTAGTCATCTTTTCCCAATCCTTCGAGAATCGTTTCGCCTTCCTTTTTTTTCAGGTCGGACATGGTGAGCGTGGCTGCGTTGCGGGGAGGGGGAAGGATCGTCCATTCCACCGGGTAATAGCGGCTGATGCGGCGGGTGAAGTCTTCCACGCCGACCCTCACATATGCTTCGTGGTCCTTACCGACGGACCAGAGTTGTAGCTTCATTTCTTTTTACTTTTCATATCCGGTGCATGGCGTAATCAGGGTGTTTGGGATTTACGACCAGCTCCTGCCGGACAGGGTCGATGAGTACATCCATGTCTTCCATGGGGATCACCCCCAGTAAAGGCTCAGCATCGCCCGGCAGGACAACTGCAGAGCAATTTGCCTGTCTGTTCTGGAAATGGACAGTCACGGGAAAGACTACAAGGCATTCGATTGCCTTCCCATTGGCCATCTGAAAACGTCTGCTGTCTATCACGGGCAACTGCAGGTATTCCTGGATGTTCTCATTGATGGACAGGTGCATAGCGCCCGTATCCACCAGTGCTGTAATCCTGATCCTTTTTATCTCATCTATGTCGAGATTTCCCCTTTGGGCCTGGATTACATCCTCTCCGTTGACTATTTCAATTTCTGCGTGTACTTGTCCCATAAAATAAAGTTTAAGGATGCGAAGTTATCAAATAGACATATCCGCATGGGAAAAACATTTCCCCGCATTAAACCCGTTTAATTTCCTATGAAATTTATTTGGACGTTTGGGGGGCTTTTGAGGGCTCTTTAGGGGCAGGTACTTACACAGCCTCCGGCAGGACAAAGGAAAAGGTGCTCCCCTTATCAACCTCGCTTTCGATGTACAGCGCGCTGTTATTACGGGAGAGGAATTCTTTACAGAGCATAAGGCCGAGACCTGTACCCGACTCGCCCGCAGTACCCTTGGTGGTATAGAAAGTATGCTGCCTGATCTTTTCCAATGTCTCCTCATCCATGCCATTGCCCGTGTCCTTTACCGTGATCTCGATGCCCGTGGCTATACCAGGAACCGCTGGAAGCGGTTCGTCCGAAGGACAGACATTAGCGATATGCGGGAATTGGGCTATTTTTTCAGGCGAGGCCAATTCCCGCACTTTTCTCTGTGCAGACAGCGTGATCGTGCCATTGGACGGGGTGTATTTGATGGCATTGGAAAAGAGGTTGCGGATCACCAAATGTATCATGTCCTTATCGGCGAATACACAGAGGGTTTCATCTACCCGCAGCTTGACCTTTATGTTTTTGGCCCTGGCCTGCAGCTGGAGGAGACGGGCCACTTCATAGATCAGTATGGAGATGTCGAGCGATTGCGGATTTACGGTGTCTGCCTCCATCTGGCTGCGGGCCCAGAGCAGGAGATTTTCCATCAGGCTGCTGGTGTAGGTGAGCTCGTTGACTACTTCGGGCACCATCTCTTTGATCTCCGTTGCCGGCAGGTCCTGCTCCTGCATATTGCGGAAGAGGTTGCGAAGGGCGTAGATGGGAGATTTCAGGTCATGTGCAATGACGGAGAATAGTTTGTTCTTGACTGCGTTGAGCTCCGTGAGCTCTTCCGTCTGACGTTTGAGCAGGCGTTCGTTGGCGGCGATGGCTTCTTTTTGGTCAAGTATGCTATGCTGATAACCGGCATTCTCCCGCTTGATCAGGAAGAGGCCGTAGAATATGAAGGCGATGGCCAGCAACTGATTGAAAAAATAAAAGAAGATATTTACCGTGGCCAGCTGATACGTATAGTTCTTACAAATGACAGCCAGCACGAAATAGCTGACCATGGACCATCCAAGGGAGAAAAGCATCTGGTCCAGCTCCTGGAGGAAGAATACGGAGAGGATGCCGTACAGGATAAAGGAGAGCTCGACGCCCAGGTTGATACCCGTGAAGTAGACGATGCTGGTGGCAAATGGATAGAGGGCGAAATAAGCCAGCTGGGCGAGGAAATGATAGTGCCGGGCATTAAGCCAGAGGACCAGCACGCTGACCAGGGCAGGGATACTGGATATGATCCATACCAGGGCTGGAAGATGTCGTTGTGAAATACCTGCTATGGGGACAAGGATGCCAGTTAGCAGCTGGAAGAAGTTCAGCTGGTTGAAGATGCCCAGCTTTCTTTTCTCATAATCGCCCATAGAAGGGACGGCGCCAATGGCCTTGATCTTTTCCATTAAACCCAGGAGACCATGAATACGAGGACGGGAGACATTACTCGCAGATATACGAAGGTGCTTACCCCAATTCATGCGGAAGAGGAGTGGCCAGCGAAGTGACTTGAGCCTTAGCCGTTGCGGCAAAGCAAACGGTTTTTGCGAGGTTAACTTCATGGGTGTTAGTGAATAGAGATAAGCCGGGCGACAAAATAAGTATTTTAATTTAGAAAGCCAAGCTACCTGTTGTCCTGCTTAGTAAAGGGCATTAGAATTTCATTAGAATAGGGACCGTCCGAATGATGGAATTATCTTTGCTCCTGCTTATAACGCTAATTCAATCCGGGAAGTATGGCATTTTTAACAAAGGTTCGTGGGGCGGGCAAAAAGGCCTTTGACAGGATCAGCAATGACAAGGTCAGACATAATCTCCTGCAAGCCATTCCTTTCTGGATAGCTTCCCTTATTACCGGGCTGGTGGCGGTATTGTATACCCGGCTGTTTGCCCTGGCCGAAAAAGGGACATCCTATATCGTCCATGCCCATCTCTGGCTGTTCTTTATCGTCACTCCCCTTTGTTTTTTGACTGCCTGGTGGATAGTTCGCCGGTGGGCTCCTTATGCCAGGGGCAGCGGTATTCCCCAGGTGATGGCAGCCATCGAGCTGGCCACTCCCAAATACAATGACAAGGTGGGCAGATTGCTGAGCCTGCGGATAATGGTGATAAAGATCCTTTCCAGCCTGATCATGGCTTTTGGCGGTGGTGTCATCGGGAGAGAGGGGCCTACTATCCAGGTGGCGGGGTCTATATTCCGGAAGGTCAATGAATGGCTGCCAGCCTGGTGGCCGAGGATATCCAAGCGGAATATGATCATGACAGGGGCGGCAGCGGGTCTTGCAGCCGCCTTCAATACGCCGCTGGGGGGGATCGTCTTTGCTGTGGAAGAGCTCACCCGTACGCATATCAGCTATTTCAAGACCGCCCTTTTTACGGCCGTGATCATTGCGGGGTTGACGGCCCAGGCGTTGCTGGGACCTTATCTGTACCTGGGGTATCCAGATATCAGCCACCTGTCGGGCTATATTTTCCTTTGTGTGCTGCTGGTAGCCGTACCGGCGGGGCTGGCGGGGAGTATCATGTCCAAATACATATTGAAGATATTCCGGTGGAAGGATAGTTTCCGTACCACCCGCCAGCATGTGTTCTATATCATCAGTGCCGCCCTGGTGATAGCTTCGCTGGCCTTTTTTATCGATGAAAGAGTGCTGGGCTCGGGGAAGCAGCTGATGACGACGGCGTTGTTTACGCAGGACAAATACAATCCCTGGTATATTCCCCTGTTGCGTATCGCAGGCTCTGTCTTTTCTTTTACTACCGGAGCGTCAGGCGGAGTATTTGCGCCGGCCCTTACCGCTGGGGCCAGCATCGGCGCCACGTTGTCCGGATGGATGCATTTATCGGCCACGAACACCAACCTGCTGGTCCTTTCGGGCATGGTGGCTTTTTTAACAGGGGTAACGCGCACGCCCTTCACATCGGCGATACTGGTGCTGGAAATGACGGACCGTCACAACGTGATCTTCCATCTTATGCTGGCAGGTATGGTCGCCAGCCTGGTGGCCATGCTGATTGACAAGCACTCGTTTTACGATCACCTGAAATACCAGTACATGCATCAATTGATAAAGGAAGATACCGTAGCTCCGGAGGCGACCAATCCTGAGACCTAGTTCCAGACGCCTGTATCGTTGAGCTCGATGCGCTTGCGATCATACCGCAAGAGACCGGAATCCCTCAATTCGTTGAACAGCACATTCACGCTCTGCCGGGAGGTGGCGATCACGCCTGCAATATCGCTATGGGTAAGATAATTGGGCAGGACGATCTTGTTGCCGATGCGGCTGCCGTCACTGAGGGCCCAGCTTTTTATAAAACGTATCAGGCGGTGTTTGGCATCCCGGAATACCAGGTCGGAATGTCTGTCTTCCAGCCGGCGTAGCTTTTTATTCACGGTGTTGGCATAATCTAACGCCATACGGGGATGGTTTTCTAAAATTTTTTTAAAATCCGTGACGGCAAAGCTGCCTATGACCGTACCGGCTGTCAGGGCTATGGCGTACTCTTCCTTATCCAACGCGCCTTCCAGGCTCAGGTCGCCGAAGATGTCCGGAGCCGTAAGGATGTCCTTTATCAGCTCGCCGCCCATATCATCCGTGCCGGCGATCTTTATCTTGCCCTTGAGGAGGAGACATACTTTATGATACGACCCTTCCCCATAGGTGAATGTGTCGCCTTTGCCATAGGTCTTTAGCTTCAACAGCTGACTGATCGCCGCAATCTTCCCGCTGTCGGGATGGGAAAAGATGGGATGTGTCTGCAGGTATTGGAACTTGATATTGTCTTCCATAATGGGCTTCATTTTGGAGGATATATAGCCAATCCCTGTGCCAGAAGATGGAAAGTACTTGAAACCCTTTGCAGTAAGGGGTTTGATGGGGTGGGGCGTTGTTGATGAAAGTTTGTAAATTCCCAAAATATTGGGAATTTCCCGGCATATTGGGATTTTGCCCGGAGTTGATCATTCCCTTTTGATCCCCCATTTCTTCATCCTTGCTTCGAGGGTGGTCGGATTGAGACCAAGGAGCTTTGCGGCGCCTTTTTCGCCACTGATACGCCAACCTGTTTTTTTCAGGGCCTCGACGATATGGGTCTTTTCCACTTCTTCCAGCTTGCGGATGGAGCCAGGTTTGGTCAGCTGTTTTTGGGAAGGGACCCATTCCCCATATTCCAGCGAGCCCTTACGGCTTAGTATAACCGCCCTTTCGATGATATTCTCCAGCTCGCGGATATTCCCCGGCCAGTCATATGCTTCCAGGGCCGTCATGACCTTGGCGGGGATATGAGTGATCTTTTTGCCTATTTTGCCTTCGTGCTTTTGGCAGAAATGTTTTACCAGCAGCGGGATGTCCTCTTTTCTCTCGCGCAGGGGAGGGCAGAGGACGGGAAAAACGTTGAGGCGGTAGTAGAGGTCTTCCCTAAACTCGTTTTTTTCGATGGCCTGTTCCAACTGACGATTGGTGGCAGCGATGACGCGTACGTTGACCTTTATCGTTCGTGGATTACCCAGCCGCTCGAACTCGCCTTCCTGCAGGACCCGCAGCAGCTTGGCCTGTAGCTCGATGGGCAGCTCGCCGATCTCATCCAAAAAAATGGTACCGCCGTCGGCCAGCTCGAAGCGGCCAATCCTTCGATCGAGCGCACCGGTGAAGGCGCCTTTCTCATGTCCAAAAAGCTCGCTCTCGATGAGATTGGCGGGGAGGGCTGCGCAGTTGACCTTTACCAGCGGCTTGCGGCTGCGGAGACTGATATTGTGGATGGCACGGGCTATCAATTCCTTGCCTGTACCCGATTCACCCATGATGAGCACCGTGGCGTCGGTGGACGCTACCTGTTCGATCTGTTGGAGAACCTTATGAAATTTCTTACTCTTACTAATGATCTCGTTGAAATTGTGGGTTAATCTTATCTCTTCCTGTAAATATTTGTTCTCCGCCTGGAGCTGGTTTTTCAACGACTCGATCTCTTTTAGTCTGTCTTTCAGCTCGGCGTGAGCTTTCTCGAATTTTTCCCAGGCATGCAGCCGGTCGATCTCGGCCCCGGCCCTGGCCGCGAAGATCTTCAACACGGCCGTCTGGTTTTGACGGTGGATCATGGGCATGGCGTCGAAGGCTGCAATATGTCCCACGACCTCCCCTGTGGAAGGGTGAAAGATCGGAACTCCCAAATACGATTCTATGCCTGCCTGGTCTTCGCCCGGGAACTGCTTTTGCAGTTGTTCAGGGCAGAAATAATCTTTACCCTGCATGACGATCTCGCAGGGGGTGCCCGCTATATCGTATTCGAAGGATTCCTGCAGCTGCTGTCTGTCCACATATGAAAGGGTGCGTACCCGCGTTTTTGCTTCGTCTGTACATTCGGTGACCATGGCATAGCGTACGCCTAAAGTAGTGGTAATGTATTTAGCGAGCTCCCGGAAATAATCCTCGCCTGTGAATCCCGCCGTGTGTTCGGCCAGCCTTAGCAGGATATTCTCTTCAGGAGTCGGTGATACTTTGTTGGGCATACTTCCAAAGGTACGGATTGGGCCAGGGACATTCTTCAAAAGGTTCCTTTACAAAAAGATAATCTTGATCGGATGATCGAACAATCAGTAACTTTAGCTGTTGGATAACTTTTAAATCATCTTAACATGAAACGTACAGCTAAGGCACATTGGAAAGGTAACCTTAAAGAAGGCAAGGGAGAGATATCTACTCCCAGCACGATCCTCAATCAGACGAATTATTCTTTCAAGACCCGTTTTGAGCAGGGGGTTGTCGGCACCAATCCCGAGGAGCTGATCGCTGCCGCTCATGCCGGCTGTTTTACGATGGCTGTAAGCGCACAACTGACCCAGAAAGGGATCGCTGCCAATGACCTGGAGACAGAAGCGATTTTGGACCTGGATATGGTTGGTCTGAAGATCGACGGTATCCACCTGGATCTGAAGGCGGCTGCCATCGACGGCTTATCGGAAGCGCAGTTCAAGGAGATAGCCGAAGGCGCCAGGGCCGGATGTATAGTATCCAAGGCATTGAACGTACCCATCACGCTGTCGGTGACCTACGGTAAATAGTGAATGTCGCTATTTATTTAGAAATAAATGAAATGAATCCCCTCTGAGTCCCAAGCGCATAGATTCCAGTGCGATGATCTCGGAGGGGTTTATATTTCCAAGATTGGCGTTGGCGCCGATGAGGGTGAGAAAATACAATTGCTGATCTTTCTGCGGGGCTTCCCAAATGATTTTTTCCGCAGGTATTTTAGTGAGTATCTCCTGTACCAATCCTTCACGGACCTCGCCAGAATTACGATAAAGGCCTACCGTACCTGTCTCACGGGCTTCGGCGACGATGTAGGAAGCGCCCGCTTCCAGCTCGGTCTTCATCAGTTTGATCCATTGATAGGGTGGCGTGATATGCTCTCTGTCTTTGTCCTTGGAACCTACTTCGCTGAGCACGGTGCCATATTTAGCCAGCTTTTCTATATAGCCGCATTTTTCTTCATGGGGGATATCGATTGACCCGTCGGAAACCTCGATGTAGTCGATGTTGTATTTTTTCAGCAGATCGACAAAATCAGCAAATTGATTGCGAATTACGAAGGCTTCGAACAGCAGACCTCCGAAATAAACCTTTACGCCTGCCGCCTGGTATATCTTTATCTTTTCGCCCAGGTCCTGCGAGACAAAGGAAGTGCCGAAGGCCAGTTTGGCGATGTCTACATAGGGGGAGGCAATCGACAGTAAATTTCTTGCTTCGGCGACGCTCAGCCCCTTGTCATTGATCATGGTAAGACCATATTCCCGGGGGCTTGCTGTTCTTTCTGGTATTTGCTTTAAAGGGAAGTTCTGCACGTTCATGTCTGCAAGGTACAAAATCATAGGGAACCGCTGGAAGCGGTTCGTCCGAAGGACAGATACAACCGAGCCCTGCGAAGGTTGCGACTGAGGAGGAGCGTGTCGAAGCAGCTCCGACGACAGCCTGAAATGCGGGAATTGGGCTATTTTTCGGGCAGACCAATTCCCGTACTTTATGTTTTTGGCCATTTGGCCGGTTTTTTTTGTATTTTGTGCGACAAACTTGTCATATGGCTCAGATGGACGCAAAAAGGGCGGAGAAGATATCCAAGGCTCTATCCGACCCGACCCGACTAAAGATCCTTGGCGAGATCAGAAAAAGAACTGAATGTTTGTACTGTGTAGATCTGTATGAGAATATACACTTAGCGCAACCATCCATCAGTCATCACATGAAACAGCTTACGGACACCGCCCTTATCCTGTCCGAGAAAGAAGGCCGCAATATCAAATACAAGCTGAATAATGAGGTCATCGACGAGTTCATTGATTTTTTACAGGCATTGAAGAAATAGAATTATTGCTTCTTAGCTTCTTCTTCCTGTTTTTTCTTTTCTTTCTCCTTTTCCTTTTCTTTCTTTCGGAAAAATCCTCTCAGCAGGAAATTGTGTTTGGCTGCCTCCATGTTCTCCTTGAGTCCCTCGGAACCCTGCTTCAGATTTCTCACCGTAGCGCTGATATTGGTGGAGAGACCGGTGTCTTTCAATAATTTGCCCAGCGCGCCTTTCCCATTGTTGATACGGGAGGAGATATCTGCGAGGTTGTGTGTAATGATGGCTGCATTGTCCGCGGAGGTCTTCAGACTGGATATGATCTGATCCGTCTCGATTGGCTTGAGTGTAGAAAGAGAGTCGCCCTCCACAATAGTCTGCTGACCGGGCGAGCCCGCCGTAATGGAGACCACCTTGTCGCCCATGAGCCCCTCCGAGCTGATGGCGGCCTTGGCGTCCTTCTTGATGAATTTCTGCACGCGGCGCTGGATGATCATCTGCACTTGCACCGAAGTATCCGTCGCCAGTTCGATCCCGTCCACCGTGCCGATGTCGATGCCGCCCATCCGTACATTACCACCGATCTTGAGACCGCTGACGGAATTGAACAGGGCGCTGATATGAAGCACCGACCCAAATTTATTTTTTTGCTTGCCGATGTAATAAATGGCGGCAATGGCAATGACGAGGGTCGCTACGCTAAAGAGACCCAGTTTCCATTTATAATTTTTTTCCTTAGGCATAAAAATATGTTTAATAGAAAAAGCTTCGGACCCACTCGTCCTCCGACCTTTTCAGCTCTTCATAGCTCCCCTCCGCAACGACGATGCCTTCCTTTAGTATGACAATACGATCTGCCGTCAATTTGGCGCAGGACATATCGTGGGTAATGGTGATAGAAGAGATATTGTATTTCTTTTTCATCCGGACCATGAGCTCGCTGATCTCGTGGGAGGTGGCCGTGTCGAGGCCCGTAGTGGGTTCGTCATAGAGCATTATCTCCGGACGCAGGATCAGCGTTCTGGCCAGACCGATGCGTTTAGCTTGTCCTCCGGACAGCCTGGATGGCATCTGATCGATGGAATCTTCGAGACCCACGTTTTCCAGCATCTCCGTAATGACCGCCTCTTTTTTCTCGCGTGTCATGCTCTTTTTGTGTCTGCGCAGGGGGAAGACCAGATTTTCCCGGACCGTCATCGAATCATACAGCGCCGCATTCTGAAAAAGGAAACCCACCCGTACCCGCAGGGCATTGAGCTCATCGTATCTGAGCTGGGAAATATCCTGATCAAACACTTTTATCTCGCCTTCGTCCGGATATTCCAGGCCTACCAGGCATTTGATCAGCACGGATTTCCCCGACCCCGACTTGCCCAATACCACCAGGTTCTCGCCCTTGTATACTTCCAGGTCGATGCCTTTCAACACTTCGTGATCTTTAAAGGATTTTTTGAGGCCCTGAATGCTGATGACCGGATCGTGGTGCTTGTCTGTCATAAAAGGTCCGTGATTTGCGCCGCCAGCATGTCGATAATGAAGACTGCCACGGAAGATGCAACGACGGCGGCATTAGCGGATAATCCAACACTCTCCGTGCCTCTTCGTGCCTGATAGCCGTTGTAACAACCGATGAGGCCCACCACAAAGCCAAAGAAGAAGGTCTTGATGATGGCGGGCAGGATGTCGATGAAATCAAGGCGGCCAAGGGCCCCGACGAAGAAATGACGCAGGGTCATGGTGTCGTGGATATTCATGGCAAGAAACCCTCCGTACATGGCGATGGCGTCGGCTAAGATCGCCAGCAGCGGGATCATCAGCGTGGTCGCCAGCGTTCTTGTGACCACCAGGTAATGGAAGGGATTGATAGCCGATACTTCCATGGCATCGATTTGCTCCGTTACCTTCATGGCGCCTAATTCCGCCCCCATGCGGGACCCTATTTTTCCGCAACAGATGATGGCTGTGATCACGGGGCCTATTTCACGGACGACGGAGACGGAGATCATACCCGGGATCAAGGAAATAGCCCCGAATTCCGCCATGGAAGGCCTTGTTTGTATGGTAAGCACCACACCCATGATAAAGGAAGTGAGCCCGATGAGAAAGGTGGATTTATAACCTACCAGGTAGCACTGATAGAGGATCTCGCGCCATTCATAGGGGGGCTTCACGACCTCCTTAAAAAACCTTCCGGCAAAGACCACCAGGTTGCCTGCGCCATAAAAGAATCGCTGTAGCTGACCTCTTTTTTCGGTGACGTGTATCTTCGCTCTCTGATATGGATTAAAGCTTGGCGGCATAATAAGATATAGTTTCAATTATTAATCCAAACCCCTCTCATGAGCCAAATGCTCATATCCGGCGTAAAACAAGCGTTTTAGCGTATCGGGGCCTTGCCAGTGGCTGAAAAATGTAGAAATACTTCCCCACGTATTCACACCTACTGATTTACATTATCGCTTACATTTGTTTGTAATGATATTGATCGTAGATGATAAGCCTGAGGACATTTTTTCGCTAAAGACGATTTTGGAATTGCATTCTTTTCCTGCCGATACGGCTTTGAGCGGAGAAGAGGCCTTGAAGAAGATCCTCAGGCATAGCTATGCGCTGATCATATTGGATGTACAGATGTCGGGGATGGATAGGTTCGAGGTAGCTGATATTCCCATTCTTTTTCTTACAGCGGCCCGGACGGATAAGAAGTTCATCACGAAGGGATATCCTTCGGGCGGGATGGATTATATCACTAAACCCGTCGATCCGGACATCCTTCTTGAAAAGGTGAAGACATTCTATCGTCTGTATGAGCAGAACAGGGAGCTGGACAGGATACATGCCAGCCTGCGTTCGGAGATAGAGTTGCGAAAAAAAGTGGAAGGCGAGCTACAAGAAGCCATGCGGAAGAAGGATGAATTTATCAGCATTGCAAGCCATGAGCTGAAGACGCCGCTGACTTCCATCAAGGCCTATGTACAACTGTTGGAGCGGGACATCGGGCCGGCTGATCCTGCCAGGATCTACGTGGAGAGGACCCTTGCGCAGGTGCAGAAGCTGAATAGTCTCATTGTCGACCTGCTGGACCTGTCCGGGAAAGCGACAATCTGAAGATAATCTGAAATTAATATGATTTAAATATTAAACAATGGTTATCATATGATTAATTGCGTTTTGGAGACGGGGGGAACCGGCGGCGGAAGATAATTTCGCTCCCAAAACCAAAACGATGGCATTTAGATCAAAGAGATGGTTATTCCTTCTCATTCTTCTTTTTTCGATTTCCAATGTATTTGCAGGTGTTATCAAAGGGCATGTCGCGGATGGCAGGACCGGTGAACCATTGGCGGGCGCTACGGTGCATATCCGGAGCGGCGATCTGTCGATGACCGCGGTGGTGGAGCTGGACGGCTCTTTTATTTTTAAGCGTGTTCCCAAGGGCGTATATGAGATGGACGTTAGATTCGTAGGATATGGCGTGGTGGAGGAAAAGAAGGTGACCATCGGCAGCGATGAAAGTGTAGACGTGGAGAATATCAATCTTCAGGAGCAGGGCAAAGAGTTGCAGGAAGTCCAGGTCAGTGCAGGCGGCGGTGGTTCGGAAGGCGCCAGAAGGCTGGAGCATAAAGCCGACATCGTACAGAATATTCTTTCCTCCAGGGCCATCGAATTATCTCCGGACCTCACCGTGGGCAATGCTATGGCGAGGATCAGCGGTGTCTCCGTACAGCGGGGCTCCAGCGGAGAAGGGCGTTACGCTATCATCCGTGGAATGGACCAGCGCTACAACAACGTATTGGTCAACGGGATCAAGATCGCCAGCCCGGATGATAAATACCGTTTTGTACCCATGGACCTTTTCCCTTCGGAGCTGCTGGAAAGACTGGAAGTGATCAAGACACTGACGCCGAATATGGAAGGGGATGCCATCGGGGGTACGATGAACCTGGTGATGAAGGATGCGCCAAAGGATTTCCTGCTCACGGCCAATATATCCGGAGGCTATTCCACCCTGTTCTCCAAACGCCCGTTCAATGCTTTTTATCATTCAGGGATCAACCAGCAGAGCCCTGCGGAGATCCATGGGAATAGTTACCAGGCTACGGCTGCCGACTTCTCCCTGTCGAACCTGAAATATCACGATATCTCTACACCGATCAATGGATCGGCCGGGGTCACTTTCGGCAATCGCTGGCTCCAGAAAAAGCTGGGATTCATCATTTCCGGAGCTGTCCAAAACTTCTATCGGGGATCCAATTCACAATACATCATTCCCGACGCCCAGCCCAATGCTATTCTGCCCACCTCGCCTTACTATGCTACTACGCCACAGCAGCTGAGCGTTTCGGACAAATATGAGCGGCACTATTCGACACAGACTACCCGCATCGGTCTCAACAATAAGATCGATTATGTTTTCAACAGCCATAATAAGATCTCGCTGTATAACTTTTATGTACACCAGGATGAGTTCCAGTCGAGGATGACACCTGATACTACTTTGGGTGTAAACTCCGGCAACGGCAGCTATACCATGAAATATGAGAACAGGAGCACCTGGACCATTCAGAATATCTATAATGCCACCCTGCAGGGCAGCCACGAGCTGAGCAGCAAGGTCCGGCTGGAATGGACCGGTTCTTTCTCCGATGCACATAAGAAGTTGCCGGATCAGGCATCGAACAGCTTTGATGGGGGAGTTGTATATGATTCTACCGGGAAAAATACAGTAAAGAACGACTCTACCGGCGGCAGCATGACCAGGGTCTGGGCGCACAACTCGGACAAAGACTGGTCTGGTTATGCCAATCTTTTCTTTACTCCTGCCATTGCGCACAGGGCGGTGGAGTTCGAAACAGGAGGCATGTACAGGTACAAGACGAGGGATGCGTACTATAACCAGTATGATCTGCAGGCCAAATCATCGACCCAGGAAGCTCATTCGCTGGATTCCGTGGCCTTTGTGTTCCCCCAACCCGATAAGGGTACAGGCAATATTACTGCCGTCAGCGGTAATAATTATGTCGCTCATGAAAAGATCGCCGCCGGATTCATCCAGGCCAAGTTCATGCTGACACATGACTTGCAGGTAATGGGCGGTGTAAGGGTGGAAGATACACACGAAGACTATACCACCAACCTGCCTTTCAATTCGGACGAGGGATATGGCGCCATCCATTATACAGATGTGCTTCCCAGCGCGCACCTGAAATATGCGCTGGATCGTCAGCGGAATATTCGCCTGTCCTATTATAAATCCATCAGCCGTCCCTCCTTTTCGGAACTGGCTCCTTATACCTACCCGGGAGAGTATTTTACGGAATTGGGCAATCCCTTGCTGAAACATACACGGGCTGATAATTTCGACCTTCGTTATGAATGGTTCCCCGGGCTGGCGGACCAGCTTCTGCTCGGCGCCTTTTACAAGACCCTGCAGAACCCCATTGAATATTTTGTGGTTCGCAATGGTCCTCCCAGCAGCAACTTCATCAAGCCGCAGAATGGCAGCAATGCCACCAACTATGGCATCGAGGCTGTATTTACCAAGTACTTCGGAATGTTCGGTATTTCGTTGAACTATACCTATACCCATTCCCGCGTCACTACCCCCAAGCTCTTCTATCACTATGTAGGATCGACTATTCATACGGACACGGTCGATCAGACCAGGCCCTTACAGGGACAGGCCGATCATATCGGGAACCTCTCTTTACTTTTTAAAGACCCGAAAGCGGGGCTGGACCTTCAGCTCGCCCTGTCGTACACCGGAGACCGCATTGCACAGGTACAGCAGTATGTGAACGAGGACCTCTGGGATAAGGCCTATGTTCAGCTGGACTTTTCCGGAGAGAAAAGATTGTCCAGGCGGTTTTATTTCTTTGCCAAGATCACCAACCTGCTGAACTCTCCGCACCAGCTGTATATGAAGTTCCCCTATGCCAGGGTACAGGAGCAGCCGCTGTCCTACCAGAGCAAGAGCAGCATTACGATCATGGAAAGGGATTATTACAACATCGGGATCTTAGGAGGATTCCGGTATAAATTCTAAAACAAAACGAACCGGAGGTTCGTTGTCCGAAGGACAGACATTAGCCATATGCGGGAATAGGGCTATATTTCTGACAAGACCAATTCCCGCACTTTTACTAAGCTTACAAAAAATATTTATGCGAAAAATAATTAGTTATGCTCTTTTGCTCCTGGCAGTTTATGGCATTGCGGGGTGTAGTAAATGGGCGGAAGAAAAAGCGAATATCTACCATACCGTCTACCTGCCCGGGAAAACGGTCAGTGATGCTGCCCCGCTGGCCGGTTCCATCAAAGGAACGATGCAGGCCGGAAAGACCTATACCATCGACAGTGACGTCTATATCAACCAGGGGGATACGCTGATGATCCAGCAGGGCGTCACGTTGAATTTTAAAAATGGTTCCGGGATGGTAGTATTAGGCTCCCTTTTTAGCGTTGGTTCGCAGGCTGCTCCGATCTATATGACCGTACCGGGTGTGACGAGGAATGATGCTCCCGGTCTGGACCCAACCACCGATCCTGCCCACCAGGGGCTTTGGAGAGGTATCATCGGCGGGACCACTTGTCCTGCAATGGTGCTTAAATGGACCCATATCGACTTTGCCGGCAATCCGGAAGGGGCCGTCATTGCAAAAAACCCTGCTGTTAACGAGAGCGCCGGAACTTCTTTTTGCATCCTGTTCCAGAACTACAAAGGTTATTTCGTCATGGAAGACAGCTGGGTCTATGGCGGGACAGACGACGCGATGCGTATTTCCAACGGCAAGGTCCATATATTCAGGAATACATTTGAAAAGCCGGGCGGTGGCGGCGGTGGTGACTGCGTGAATATGAAAGGAGGCACCGTAGGTACTGTCGCCTATAATTTCTTTATCGCCACGGCCTATAATGGACAGAAGCTTTCCAATAAAGGGCAGCCCGCGGGCGCCCCTCAGGCAAATGTCGTGATGTATAACAGCACTTTTGTCAATTGCGGCGCGCAGGTGCAGCCCGGTCAGCGCGGTTCCACCATCGACTATGAACAGGGGGCGGCAGGAGCCTACTACAACAATGTAGCCATCAACTGCCGCGTAGGCTATCGGGTGGTCAACAATCCTGCTGCGGATACTACCCATCTCTCTTATGGATATAACTATCAATGGGCGGATTCCCTGAATGTAGCCGACCAGTTCTTTACGTGGGGGCCTGTCTGCACTATTCCCCAGACCACGGATCTGCCGTTGCCATCCTCTTATCTGCCGGCAGGCTGGAACTATGAGAGCCCTACGGCCACTTATGACGGAGGAACGTCCTCCTACAGCGGGGGAGCCGCCGTGCAGAAGATGAATCCTCTGTTCGTCAATTACCCCCTTCCTGCCAACAACCACGGTTTTGCTCCCTGGCAGAACACTGCGATCGGGAGCTTTGATTTCCGCCTGCAGCCTACTTCTCCTCTCATCGGGAAAGGATATACGGGTGTTCAGCCCCAGGTAGTGGTGCCGCTGGACCTTACCTATGGCGCTTCGGAGGTGACCCCTCCCGGAGCCGATCTGGGCTGTTTTCAATCGAATGGAAAAGGTAATCAACACCATCCTTAAGATCGTATCTTTAAGATCGTATGAGCAGAATATTCACGGCCATCCTGTCTCTTCTGGTATTCACCTCCAGGGGGCAGGATGGTGTTTTACATATCGTCCTCACGTCCGATGTGCACTATGGCATCATCCGTCCTCATTTTCGAGGCGCGGACAATGTGTCCGCGGATGTGGTGAATAGAGGGCTGATTCGGGCGGTGCGGACTCTTGGCGGGGTAGTAGGTCCTATCGACGGGGTGATCATTACGGGCGATATTGCCAACAGGCAGGAAAAAGGAGTGCAGTCTGCCGCCGTGTCCTGGCATCAGTTCGAGGACGACTGGTCGGCGCTGGATACCCGGACCGCAAAGGGGGAGCGTACACCGTTATGGCTGTTGCCGGGCAATCACGATGCCTCCGACGCCATAGGATATCATAAGCCCATGCATCCTGCCCGGGATGCCTCCTCGATGGCGGGCATATATAATTACATGCTGCATCCTGCTGTAGCGAGGACAAAGAAAAGCTATGATTACAGCCGGGACAAGGTGCATTATAAACGGGACATCGGGGGCGTGCATATGCTGTTCCTCAACCTTTGGCCCGACTCGGCAGAGCGCACCTGGATGGACAGGGATCTCGATACATTGAAGCCCGGTACGCCCGTGCTGCTTTTTGCCCATTCGATACCCGATGTGGAGGCGCGGTTCTTTACAAATCCGAATGGAGATCATGATATCGACAGCGCCGACAGGTTCGAGAACCTGCTGCCGGAGATATTCAGCGATGGGACGCGGATCGAAGTTCCTGCGCTGGCTGAGCAGCGGGGGTTTGTCGCCTGGCTGAAAAAGCATCCTGCCGTCAAAGCCTATTTTCATGGCCATAACAACAACAACGAATTCTACCAGTGGCATGGGCCCGACAACGATATCTCACTCCCATGTTTCCGGGTGGATTCGCCTATGAAGGGCAAGTACTCCGCCCACGATGAGACGCAATTATCTTTTCAATTGATAACCATTGACACCTCCGCCATGACCATGACCGTGCGGGAATGTCTTTGGAACAGCGTGCCTTCCGACCCTTCTGTTCTCAAGTGGGGTGATGAAACAAAGCTGAGCCTTCAGAAATAGCTCAACCATTTTTTCTCCGCCTGGTGCGCCCGTTTGTATTCGCTAAAGCGGAGACAGAGGGGATACAGGAGCAATGTTACCACTATCCATACCAGGTACACTACCCAAAGGGAGAACCCATATCCTCTCAACTGTGCATTGGCCGTCACCCAGGTGGTGAGGTTTACCATATCCGCTGCGGAGTGATTCGATAACATGGCCGCGAGAATGGCTATTCCATGTATCAGCGGGATATGGAGCAGGTAGAAGAACATGGGAACCCTGCCAAAGACCGTTATCTTACTGGTGAGTTTATTCAGCGGGCGCTCCGCATACGCCAGAAAGAGCAGGGCAGGGCCGAGGGTCATGAGTGCGTATAAAAGAGAGGGCGGGTATTTAGTCGTATTTACAAAAGAAAAAAGGGTAAAGAGAAAATTCTTTTGTGCGGACCAGTGAGAAGCGTCGCCGTACGCGTTCGTCCAGCGAAGGATGATAAAGAAGAGGATGGCGCCGATGCCCAGATTGCGAAGCGTTCTTTTCCGGACCGCGGGGTCTGCGTCCGGTGCGTACAGGCTTCCCAGGCAGTAGCCTAAAGTGATGATGCCTATCCAGGGAAGGACCGGGTAGCCCACGATGGGGTTGAAGGGACCGAAATGGAAGCCGGCGAAATTGGGCTGATGAAGCACCGACCATATGAAGGCCGGGGCATTGTTGCCATTTACAAGCACTGTATCGAAGGCGTTGTGACCGGCTATGAGGACTATCCCCAGGAGCAGGAGAATAGGGCGTGGCAGATGGATCAGCAGGGAGAGGATCATCATGCTGATGCCAAAGGCCCAGATCACCTGCAGGATAAATGCGGGGTAGTGTGGGTTAAAGGTCCATTCGAGCGTGACGATAAAGAGCTCGACGATGACCAGCCAGAGCCCTCTTGTAAAGAGGAAGAAGGAGAGGGCTTTGCGGCCATTCTTCAGGCCGTAGAGACAGGCCGAGACGCCCGCCAGCAGCATGAAGACCGGAGCACAGAAGTGGGTGATCCATCGGGTGAGGAAGATGGGGGCCGTAGTATGTTGCAAATCAGTGGGATCATAGATGTACGAATAGGCGTGGAAATAGTCACGGACATGGTCCAGCGCCATGATGATCATGATGGCGCCGCGCAGGAGGTCGATGGATTCGATACGCCGGCTTTTGACGGCCGCAAGGGGAGCAGCCATAACGGTAGTGGGCATTGTAGCATTAAGTTTTAGTTGGACAATGTGGTAAAAATTCAGCAAAGGTCACATTGTTCCCCAAACTTAATATTTTTAGAATTAAATGCGGTATAATATTTGGTTGGCCGAATAAAATTCGTGCTAAACGGTAGCGCAAGACCTGGGACCTGGAGTTTTAACAGGGATTAGCCCTGAGGCACCGCCTGGCCGAGGGCTATCTGGACGATGGCTTCCAACTCAGTGATATCGAATGGTTTTTGTAGAAAATAATCCGCATTTGCCTCCTGGGCCAGCTGGGTGACATTGTTGTTGGCGCTGAAGAAGATGACCGGGATGTTGTGGAGGTCCTGGGTATTTTTTAATTCTTTGGTTGCTTCTACGCCGCCGGGGCCGGGTATCCAATTGTCCATAAGGATCACATCCGGCTGGCAGGCCCTGACCCGGTCGACGATCTGGTTGGAGCTATCGAGGGTGGAAACGTCGAATCCTTTCTTTTTTAGTACGATGGAGCATATTTGAAGTATGTCTATATCGTCGTCCAGTATCAATACTTTCTTATTCATGTCGAAACTATGCTATGCTAAATGTTGCATAAAATTTCGTGCCATCCCGCTGGTGAGGCGGGATGGCCGATACTGTATCTCAGGATTGTCGTATGAAAAGTGGCTTCAGTGTAAACCAGGCCAGGGCCGGGAAGAAATGCATGGGGATGACCATGCCGGGAAAGAGTTCGGGAGTTTCCAGTGAGGTAGGCAGCTTATAAGCAATGGGCATCAACAGGCTGGCGAAGCTGATGATGGAGAACAAGAGGTTGAACACTATTTCTCCATTGCGCTTGAGCCACGTATTCAGGATGGTGAATCCAATGGCTGCCAGGACCCCGCCTACGAGGCTCGATGCGATGATACGGATCGAGGATGCTACTTTAGAGAAATCCGCCTCGTTGATGGAATAATATAAGTGGGCATAGATGAGTCCGGCAATCCCGGCGAGGACCCCGGAAACGATGCCCAGCAAAAGTGCTTTCTTGAACATGGCAAAGGGTGTTTATTGTTTAGTGACAGGGACGGAGATATCTATTTTTATTTGTTCAGCCACATCGCCACCGGGCTTGCCTATGTGGAAGTCGCTGCGGTTGACCGCAAAGTTGCCGGTGAACACGGCGCCTTTTGCCGACTTCTGGAAGGTGAATGGGATAGTGACGGGTTTTTTGACGCCATGTATCTCGAGATCACCTGTGACCTGGTAGCCACTGCCTGCCTTTACGATCTTATTGGATGCATAATGGATGACAGGGTATTTGGCAACATCGAACCATTCGTCGCTCTTGGCGTGTTTGTTTTGGAGGCCGTTGCCTGTATTGATGGAGGCTGCGTCGATGGTCACGTCAAATTTGGAGGCGGCGGGATTTTGTTCGTCGAAAATAATAGCGCCTTTGAATGTTTTGAATACTCCGCCCACGTCGTTGCTGGAGAATCCGATGGAATAGCCGTCGGCTATCTGCCAGCTGGTGGCGACAAAGGTAAATGCAGAACCTAATAGCATCAGGGCTGCGATGGCGGGATAAAAATACTTTTTCATGATGATTTAATTTACCCTATCCGCCCGTTTGCTGTGAGGACGGATAGGGATTTAATGAATTAGTCCTTTACAAATTCGGCGTTGGCGTTCAGGGCCACTTCATCGCTGAGGGCGCCGGCGGGGAACCCTGTAGCGATACCGAAATCACTGCGTTTGATCGTACCGGTGACCTTGAAGCCGGCAACAGTCTTTTTATTCATCGGGTTGGTCGTCGTACCGTTGAGGGTTGCATTCAGCACCACTGTTTTGGTAACGCCATGCAGGCTGAGGTCGCCTGTAACTTCATAGGTCTTAGCGCCTGTCTTTTTAAAGTTGGTGCTTTTGAAGGTAAGGGTAGGGAATTTGGCAGCGTCAAAGAAGTCGGGGCTTTTCAGGTGATTGTTACGCTGATCGTTGCCCGTGCTGATGCTGGCGACGTCTGCGCTGAGGTCAACTACTGCGTCGGTGAGATCGTCCTTGGAGGAAGTGATCTTAGCGGTGACGCTGCCGAAGGAGCCATCGATCTCGGAGATACCCATGTGGGTAATGCCAAAGTTGAGCTGGGAGTGTGCTTTGTCCCAGTTCCAGGTCTGAGAGAAGCCAGCGGTCGAAAAAAGTGTAATAAATGCTGCTGTAATGATTGTCGATTTCATCTTTTTTGTTTTTTGGTTATGTTGTGAAGTAGATTATTATTAAGTGGTAAAGAACAAATGTCGGTCGATACCAGTGTTTAAACATTGATATATGTCAATTAAGTTCAATAACAAGATCTGCCCGAGAGCGGCGTACCTTCTTTTGTTTGAGGAGCCAGTCATTTTCTTCATCTCTATAGCCCAATGGAAGGAGTGTCACGCTGCGGAGCCCTTTTTCATTCAGACCAAGAAGTTCATCGAGCTCGGCATTACGAAAACCTTCCATGGGGGTGGCGTCAATCTCCTCGGTGGCGGCTGCGGCGATGGCGATGCCAAAGGCAACATAGGATTGCCGTGCGGCGGATTGAAATTGTTCTTCCGTTGACATCGATCCGAACCTGCTTTTCAGGAAGTTGCGATAGTTATCGAGCCCGTCGGCGGGAAGGTTACGTTCTTTTATCACCTGGTCGAATACTTCGTCTATCCTTTCGGGGGTGATGCTATCCCAGGCCGCGAAAACCAGCAGGTGAGATGCCTCCGTGATCTGCGCCTGGTTGTTGGCGATGGGTTTGATCTTTTCCAGCAGTGCCGGATCCGTGATGGAAAGGATGGTAAAGGGCTGCAGTCCGCTGGAAGTTGGGGCCAGGCGGGCGGCTTCGAGGACAATGTCTACTTTATTTTGCGGAACTTTTTTTCCGTTCATACGCTTCGTGGCATAGCGCCAGTTCAAAGATTCTAAAAAGCTCATATATGGTGATTTTAGTTGTTTAATCATATTATTAATTCTATCAGAACTATTATTTATAACGGTGTTAACCGTTGGTTAAAAAAATTTAGCTATTGTCGGCGGCAGGGTGTTCGGTGGCCTGTATACCTCTAATAAAACTACAGAGTACGTCTTCCAACACTTTGAGAGGCAATCCTTCATGATGGCCATGAGCTTCGCCCTGCCCCTCCAGGTTCCCCCCTTGCCCCTGTATATTCAGCGAGGACATGTTGATGGACACGAGCCCGTGAAGCATGGACCAGAAGGATTGGTATTTCAGGAAGGGGTCGAAGGCCGGCTTTTGGCCTTGAGGCACCATAGCGACGATGCTTTCGATGATGACCCGGTTGAATTCCCCCATGGCCGGGATCTTAACGGCTGTCTCACAGGTGGGAATACCCAGGCCGAACATCAGCTGGTAGTATTCCTTGTTGGCGAAGGCAAAATTCCAGTATGCCCGTCCCATGGCCCTGATCTGGTCGGCCGGATCTGTCTGATCAGCTTTGGCGGCTGCCAGCGCCTCAGCGAGGAGGCGAAAGCCTTTTCTGTTGAATTCCAATAGGATAGCATCCTTATTTTCAAAATGACTGTAGATAACGGGGACGCTGTATTCGATGGCATCGGCAATCTTGCGGATAGAAAAGGAGTGCCACCCTTCGGTGACCACCAGGTCCCAGGCAGTGTCCAGGATACTGGACCTTACCTCTTCTTTTTGCCTTTGTTTACGATCTACGATTCCCATTGTCTAGTGCTGATATTTAACCTAACAGCGTTAGCAAAGATACGACTGTTTGAGAAACTACCAAGTTTTTTTCTTCGATAGGTCGTAAGCCCAAAGGAAAAAATACGAAATTTCGTACTTGGGGTTGTCCCCGTACGCCTTACAGTGCGTACGGGGAGGAGGGGGCCCGGCTAAGGAGGTACCCGTGCGGGTCGATCTGGATGGACGCGGGCTTCCCTTTTACCACGATTTCCAGGGTCTGGGCTCCGGCAGGGAACTTATACCGGTGGAGGTAAAGAGGCGCTGCGCCTTGTCCGTTGACTCCTATATCGATGTAATCGTTCATACCGGTGGCGGGCTGTTCTTTGCCCATGCTGTCAAAATAGATCTTACGGATGTCCAGCTTGACCGTGACCTTGTACTGATCCCCGCCGAGGGGGATTGCGGAGGCTGTCAGTATCCTGTTGTCATAGAGACATACCTTTTTCCAGCTGTCTTCCAGAAAATAATGAAGAGAGTCCGGCACGTGGGTGTCAAGGGCATGATACAGATCTTCCGTGCCAGCATAGAAGCCCCCGTTGCGGAATGCGAATTCCTCTTTAAAGCTCCGGAGGGCGGCATCCAGACTGTCTTCGCCCAAGAGACCCTGTAGTCCATAAAGTACGAGGGCGGGTTTGGCGCTGTACTGGAACCACTGGTTGGCATGCAGCAAGTCCTGTTCCGGCACCCAGCTCCTCCGGCCCCAGCTATAGTCATTTCTCCATCTTTCCAGCTGTATGTCCAGGCCCTTGTCACCATACTTATGTTTTGTCAGCATCAGGGCTATGTATTTCGGCAGGCCTTCGGAGATGATCCGTGATCCCACCGTATGATTGGGTGCTACTATCTGTCCCCACCATTGTTCGGCCACCGCGGCGGTGGTGACATAGTAGATATGATCCGGCAGACCTGGTTCGCGCATATCGGTATTCCATCCTACTCTTTCCGTATTCAATATTGTCTGGGAAAAGCTGAGCATCGCAGGGCCGAAGAAAGAAACTTCTGCCACCCTCATCTGGCGGAAGGGATAGGGACCATAGCGTTGGGAGCAGGAGCGTATACCGTCCCGGAGAGCCGTCATGAAGCGGTCAACGTTAGCGCCATTCTTTGGATCATAAAGTACTTCCAACCCTATCCGGCGGCCGTCCTGCAAGGCCACCGTATCCCGGCTGACGGCGTAGCGGGCAGAAGCCATAGCATAAGGTGGATAGATGGGGTGGTCCTGTATGTAATGAAAGTAATGACGGCCCCCGGCAATCCACTCTTTTTCCAGGTGGCCCGGAGCCACTACCCATTGATCCGCGTTGGTACTAACGGTGATGTCCAGATCGATGAGGTCTGCATTTACCTGCGACTGCATGGTGCCTCTGGCTGTGGAGTCGTCGTGGGAGATGTCCTTTTCATGTTTTTCCGGCAGACCGTATTTTTTACGGGTGTCGTTGTTGCCTATCTCTTCATCGTCGTCGTAGCCAAGACCAGGCAGGCCTCCATTGAACACAAAGCCATTGCGCAGCATCCCCAGCGCGTAGAGATTATTCCGGAACCCTTCGTTGGATTTTTCGCTGGTGATCTCAACCTGCGCCGTATCACCGGGTTTGAGAGATGTTGACAGTACATAAAGTCTGTAGTCGGAGGGTTCGGGGTTGGACCGGAAGAGATTGAATTTCCCCCGCGGAAGGGAGAGAGGGTTGGTATAGGAAAGGTGCTGATCGTTGTAGAGCACGTCGTACGACGTGAGGTTATCGCCGTCGAGCAGGAGGGTGTCGATGGAGCGGTTATTTTTGTTGGCGATGGTGAGCCATGTATGTGAAACAGCTCTTTGTTCGGAGGGGAAGAGGTCGGCCGTCTGTCGTATTCGGATGATCCATGGTTTTCGGAAGTCGGCATATTGCTTGAGCTGTTGTTCTTCGATGGCAGACCGTTTATCTTTTTCGGACTCCGTGAGGTATTCATTGAGGTAGCTGACATTGTAATAAATATAGCCACCTGTGGCGAGCAGCACGATAAAAAGCAGGAGGGCGCCCCAGCGGGAAGAGCCATGGAACCGTTCTAGGGCCAGCTGTCTTTTTTCTTTCAGGGAGGAGCTAAGACCTCTTGTGTAGAGAGTCGAACCCAGGACGACCATAAGCGCGCCGGCGATCAGCCAGTAACCCTGGAACCAGAGCACAGGTCTTAGCATATGACCGATGCCGTCCATGTCGGTGAATAAAGCCACGGGTGTATGTCCAAAAAGAAGAAGGTTGTATTCGAAATAATGAAACTCCGACAGTAGTATCAGCACTACCCATATCGTGATCCCGACGGCATGGGCGGCAAATTTGTTGTTCACCAACAGGTGTACGGTATAGGAGAAGAAGACCATTCCCAGCATCTGTGGCAGGAGGGAACTGAGGAAGGCGGTGCCATATAGCGGGAAGTTGAATTGATAAAAACCTTTTACTATCTGTACGCCACAGCCCAGTAGTACTGGAACGATGGCCAGGAAGGTAGCCAGACAGCAGAGGCTGGTAAGTTTGGAGAGGTTCAGGACCCAGGTGGGCGGTGGCAGGGCGTCGTTGATATAAGCGTAGCGGGTTACTCTTTCCCGGTGCACGGCCTCGCCTGTATAAAAGATGATGATAAAAAAGACAAAATTGCTAAAGACCTTATCGAATACGTCCATGAAGAAGACCGTGCGGGGATAATCCCAGACCTTGTAGCCTCCGGGACCGTGATAGAATACGAAAGAAAGGAAGATCAGGCCGCCGGAAAGGATGATCCAGAAATAATTGTCCCGGATGATATTGAGCAGCTCGATACGGGTGAGGCTGAGCCATGTCTTGCGATAGTATGGGCCTCCCAGATCGATATGGACCTTACGGAATTTGGATTGAAGGCTTGTACGGGGAGGTGGGTTGTCAGGGGCGATGATACGTCGTCCGTGGTTGCCGGAGAAAAATCGTTCGAAGCTGAATCGAAGGTAGGTCAGGAGCAGTATGACGGCGCCGACGGACACCCATATGATCCTGTTGGTGAGCATCAGCCCTTCCATATGTATGACGGAGGTGTTCAATTGCTGGGCCGATGCACCGGCAGTGGCGGCCCGAAGGCCGTTCATCAGGAACGGGTCGGTGAGATAGATCACCTTTGGGTTATTGATGTTGCTGAGAAAGAAGTTGGCGATAATATAACCTAAAAACAGGAACAGTCCGCTGCTGTAGATGACCTTTACGTTCTTGAAAACCGCCACCAGCCCGAAGAAGAGGGCGGAGGTAAAGAATATATTGGGCAATACCAGAGTAAGGAAAGGATAGAGATAATAATAGAAATGATTGGGCTCATAGCTATCGGCTGAACTCAGACCGAATGCAGGCCCTATGTGGGTGCCCAGCCAGGCGCCCAGGAGCACGCCGATGCTGATCAGCACGACAAAGAGAAAAGAACCCAGCCATCTGCCCCAGAAATAGCCTGCCTTAGTGATGGGGTAGGAGAGATAGTATTCCTTTGTGTTGTGTTCGATGTCGCGATAAAGGGGTACACCCATGATGGACGAGCTCACCAGCAGGAGGAAGATGCTGGCGGCGGAGGAAAAGATGGCCAGTACGGCCGGGGCATTGACAAACTCTTTCTCGATAGTAGGTACCGCGCCATTGGCGAAGTTCAGTATGGCGAAGATCAGACCGAAGAAAAAGAATAGATAAAAGGCGGGTCGGCGAAGCCGGTATTTTATTTCGAAGAGGAATATTTGCAGGAACATGGGAAAGATTTATAAGGTGTTTGCATCCATCGTGGCGGAGGTTATAAAGTATTTACATCCATTTTTTGGGAGATATGACTGAAGTAGATGTCCTCCAGGTTGGGTTCGGCGGGGCTGAAATGATCCGAAGGATCGCTATCAGACAATACGCGGATATAGAGCTCGCCTGCTTTTAGCTGGGTGGAGAGGATGGGGTAACTGGATTGGTATCGGATAATATCCTCTTTTGGGATCATCTTACTATATATGCGTCCTCTCATTTCTTCCATGGCCTGTTCCGGCTGACCACTGTACAATACTTCCCCCTGGCAGATGATGGCAAATCGGGAGCAGAGTGTGCTGACGTCCTCGACGATGTGGGTGGAGAGGATGACGATGGTATTTTCACCCAGGTGGCTAAGCAGGTTGTAGAACCGATTGCGTTCGGCGGGGTCCAGGCCGGCTGTGGGTTCGTCCACGATGATCAGCTTTGGCTGGCCGATGAGGGCCTGCGCGATGCCCCAGCGTTGTTTCATACCGCCGGAGAAGGTGCCTAATTTCTTCTTTCTGTCCTTGTATAGGTTGACATTATTGAGGAGCTCGCCCACCAGCTCTTTTCTTTCGCCTGCCTGTTGTACGCCTTTCAGGCGGGCCACATGGTCCAGCATCTGCTCGGCGGAGATGCGTGGGTATACGCCAAATTCCTGCGGGAGATAGCCCAATAATTTTCGGACCTCCGTCTTGTTGTGAAGGACGTCCAGACCATCGAGGAAGATCGTGCCTTCATCCGCCTCCTGCAGGGTGGCGATGGTGCGCATGAGGGAGGATTTACCGGCGCCGTTGGGGCCCAGGAGACCGAACATGCCGTTGGAGAGTGTCAGGTTGACGTCTTTTAGAGCGCGTACGCCGCCCTTGTAGGTCTTGGAGAGACCCCGAATGACTAGTTGCATAATAAATTTTTTATGGATGATGAGACTTACATGGCTATTTCTTTAGCTTGTCAAGGGTGGAACCTTTGATATTGATCTTCGACTGCGGCGCATATTGGAGACGGAGAGAGCCTAGCGTCCCTTTAAAATCGTTGAATTCCGACTGATCGTCGAGATGGACGGAAAGCTGCGCGATCTCCGCATTCTGATGTATGATCAGGCTGCTGTTCACCTCCTGCACGTATATGGAATCGTAATAGTAAGTAGGATAGGAGCCGCCCTCCATGCCATAGGTCTCGCCCAGCCAGATCTGGCTGTTGACAGCCTGGATATCGAAGCGTTGGCGTCCTGGTCTTGGGCTGCCCCGGAACAGCGCCAGCTGTCCTTCTGTACGGACAAGACTGATGCTGTAAGGCATGTTGATCGACACCCAGGGACGATCGCTGTAATTTTGATAGAAGGTATGCGGATTGAGGGGCAGCGTGTCTTCACTGCTTACTACCATCGAATCTCCCGACATCCGGCATCTGACCTTGCCGGCGGCTTCCTCCTGCACTTCTATGTTAAAGCTGTCGGATGGTATCAGCGTGACATTGATATTGCCCTGCAGCGTGATCTTCGAGGGGGCCCTGCCTTCATAAGAGCGCACCCATCCGTCATGGGAGTATATATTTTTGATATGCCCTGCTTTCATCCGGCCGTAGAGCGTAAGATGGATGGCGCCAAAGGTCGCCAGCAGGAGAAAGACAAGGGTCAGTAATAATTTATCGCTGGTCTTCATATATCAAGATTGTGCACCGTATCTGGCGCTATTGCTATGAAAAAAACTGTTTTCTATATTGTTCGTATCCGGGCTGCAGCTCATCCGGATTCATACCTAATAAATAGAGGCTGCGGAAGACTTGAGGTAGCTCTTTTTCGATGAATACCTGTTTCCGGTAGTTCGCTGCCTGCCTGATAGCATTGGCAGATGTGAAGAAGCCGATGCCCCGCTGGTTGTATATGATCTCCTGCTGCTGTAGGAATTCGTAAGTACGCATGACCGTGTTAGGGTTGACCTCCAACTGAACAGCCAGCTCCCTCACCGAAGGGATGCGTTCCCCCTCTGTCCATTCCTTCAACAGGATCTTTTCGCAGACATAGTCCGCGATCTGGAGGTATATGCTTTGTGATTCTCTGAATTGCATGATGACTTACACTTCTTTTTCTTTCAGACGGAAATACGTGATGATCCAGAATAGGGGAGGCAGGCTGTATTGCATTAGAAAGATCAGTATCCTTTCCATGGTGGACGGCAAGGTGACCAGGCTGGCGGATACCATATTGTCCCCGTTATGGATCCAGCGGGTGAGGTCGTAGGAGTGCCATCCCTCGGGGAGATGCTGTTCAATCCCTTTGTTGGCATATAAAATAAATACCCCCCAGAAAAGCAGAAATGCTACCACCGTCTTGATAAAGCTCCAACGTTCGAAATAGACGGACCCCAACAGGAAGATGGACTGGATGGCGAAGTAGCCGAACAGGAAGAGATGATATTTTCGATCCACTATAGGCGCCCACTCGTTATTCCAGAGATTGAGCACACCAACGCTGCCGATGGGTAAGAACGTATTGGGCCAGTGCTGGTGCTCATTGGCAATGATGCGGTTGGCCAGAGAGACCATGGGAATGTCCACTATGTAGAAGACAACGGTAAAGGCTATAAAGAAAAGCACCACGCCAAAGAGGACGCCGCACAATAGTTTTTCCAGGTGACTGGCGGGTATGGATAAATATTGTATAGCACGCGACTTGCTGCCCAGCTCGGAAAAGATGGTGCTGGCATAAAAGCATCCTACCAAAAAGAGTCCGCAGTAAAAGGTGGCGTACTGGATAAATAGATTGATCGGCCCGAAATGATCGATCAGCAGCAGGAAGCTGTACCATCCTGCCTGCAGTCCTCCCACGGCCAGCAGGGCCAGCAAATAGCGTTTACGATGTTCCGCCCAGTGACTGCCTACCAGCATCTGCCATCTGCGGAAGCTAAAGGTTTGGTTCATGTCTATGGTCTATGATTTAAAATGCTTACTTATTTTTTCTCCTTCCAGAATGATGGCTTTGTAGAGCATCTCCAGGTCCGGCCTGCTGTCTTCTCCTTCTGTATTGGGTAGGACAAGCGCATTGCCTTTTAAGGAACTCTCGCTGTAAAAGGCCCTGGCAGTTTCTTCGGGATCGAAGGACAGCGTGAAGCTCAGCCGTTGTGCAATAGAATCTATACCCTGGTCGAAGAGTATCCTGCCTTCCTCGATGACGAGGATGCGATCGATGAGGTTTTCAAGGTCCTTGACCTGGTGGGTGCTGATGAGGATACATTTCTTCTCGTCCACGGCGCCAGCCATGATCTTGCGGAACTGGCTTTTGCTAAGAATATCCAGGCCATTGGTAGGCTCGTCCATCAGCAGGAGAGGGGAATTGACGGCAAGAGCAAAGCTGATGAGCAGCTTTTTTTGCTGACCATAGCTCATTTCCTGCATGCCTCCCTGCATGGGGATATCGAATCCCGTGGTGTATTTATAGAACTGGTCTATATTGAAAAGAGGATAGAATCGGGCGGTGTGCTCTATCCAGCGGGTGATGGGTATGGGGGGCAGGTAGAACTCTTCGGGCAAAAGAAATACCTGCTGAAGGAAGGCCGGCTGCCGCCGGCGGGGCTCGAAACCCAGAGCATCTATCCGGCCGGATTGAGGGAAAAGGAAGCCCGCGATATTTCGCAGCAGGGTAGATTTTCCCGTGCCATTCCGCCCCAGCAAGCCATAGATGTGACCAGGTTGTAGATTGAGTTCCAATCCTTTAAATACGGTTTTGCGTTTGTAGGAAAAGCTCAGGTCCTGGATGCTGACCATGAATGGTATTTTAGTGTACTAGTTAAGTAATACACTAAGCTCACTATAAATTTTCAAAGTTCCAAGAACTTTCCAAAAAAAATCCCCGGATATGCCGGGGATCCTGTGTTAGCATACCGGCCAGGGTATCTTACATCTACTTTTTCAATAACCCTGCCAGTGCCTGCGATCAGGCCTGCCCTTTATAATCTGGCCTTTTTTTTCTACAAATGTGGGTATCTGTGCTACAGCGAGAGCTCTAGGTAAAAGGTATGTTAAAAAAGGCATGCCCATGCGCTCAAAATCTGTATATTCAATTTTTATATCTTATTTGTTATGGCTCAACCAACAACTATTGCAACCCCTCCTCAACGACTGTATTCTTTGGATGCTCTTCGTGGTCTGGATATGTTCTGGATCATCGGTGGAGAAGAAATCTTTCATACGCTGGCCAAACTCACGGGCAGCCCTTTTTGGGGAACCCTGTCGCAGCAGTTCGACCATCCTGATTGGAATGGGTTTCGCTTCTACGATCTTATCTTTCCGTTGTTCCTGTTTATTGCGGGCGTAGCGACGCCTTATTCGGTGGGCAGGGACCTGGAGAAAGGGGTGCAGCGTCAAAAGCTGTTGTGGCGGGTGATCCGCAGAGGTCTGACCCTGGTGATACTGGGGATCATTTACAACAATGGATTAAAGATACATCCGCTGTCGGAGGTGAGATTCCCCAGCGTGCTGGGACGCATCGGCCTGGCATATATGTTTGCGAATATCATTTACCTGTATACGCAGAAAAGAGGACAGATGATCTGGTTCGGGGGATTGCTTATCGGATACTGGCTGTTGCTGCTGTTCAATTCGGCGCCTGGACATCCGATGGGTGATCTTAGCATGGAGGGGAACTTTGCCAGCTATCTGGATAGGAGTATTATACCCGGTCATCTTTACCGGGGCATTCACGACCCCGAAGGGCTGGTATCTACCATTCCTGCCATTGGCACCGGCTTGTTAGGGATACTGACCGGGCAGTTGTTACGGAACAGCCCGCTGACGCCGACGGCCAAGACAATGCGTATGGCCATTGCCGGGATCATTTCTTTAGGGGTAGCCCTTATATGGAATACCGTATTTCCCATCAACAAGAATCTTTGGACCAGCAGCTTTGTCCTGTTAGTGGGTGGTCTTAGCCTGTTGTTCCTTTCCTTGTTCTACTATATCATCGATGTGCTGGGACACAGAAAATGGGCCTTCTTCTTTTCGGTGATAGGTATGAATTCCATCCTTATATATATGTCCGGCAGATTTATCAACTGGAAGTATGCCACGGATGGATTTTTTATGTGGTTCAATCAACTGGTGGGCGAACCATGGAACGCCTTTACCTTTGTGCTCTGCTTCCTGGCCGTCAAATGGGCGTTGCTGTACTTTCTGTATAAGAAGAAAGTGTTTTTGAGGGTATAGGGATGATGGTCTCGCTGAAATGGCACATCAGGTCCAGCAGTTCCGAGAGTTCGGTCCCTTTGTCGGTGAGGGCGTACTCGACTTTGGGTGGTATTTCGTCGTAGTCGGTCCTTGTGATCAATCCGTATTTTTCGAGGAGCTTCAGTCTATCGGACAGGATGGTGTCGCTGATATATTTCAGGTCGTCCTTTATCAGCTTGAAGCGATTGTTGCCCTCCTCGATACAAAACAATACGTCAGTGAACCATCTTTTACTTACGAGGTCGAGCAGCTCGTTGAGGGAGCATTTTTCCTCAAGATAGGTCTGGTTGCGATAGTTGGTGGAGGTTATTTTTCTCTCTGACATAATCACGTTGTTTGAACTTTAACAGTTTCGGTCCCCTGGTGGTTCGGTCTCCGCTAAAAAACGATTAATTTAACACCAGGGTTGCCCGTAATTTAGCCTGTTCTTATCAAATTTTAACCCTGGAATCACATTATGAAAAAATTATATCCGGCGTTTTTGTTAGGTTTTTGCCTTTCCTGTCATAATCCTTCCAATCCGATGCTGGAAAAGGAGTTTCAGTCTCTCCTGGATCAAAAAGAATATTTCAGGTTGAGGGATAAAATGGAGCAAAACAGGAAAATAAACATCGATCATGTTAAGGAACGTTATTTCTCTGCCTGCCTTGACAACGTCTTTAATCTGAACGCCGCGTCGGAACGTACGATAAATATACTGCTGGGTGGGAACAAAAATGATATGCCGGATTCTATGGTAGCCCGTTTGCTATTGCTGGCGGAGGATAATTATTTCAAGACCTATCAATATAAGCTGGCTGCCGAGGCTGATAACAGGATCATCGGGGACTACCGGCATGCTATGGACAGTGCTACCTATGCGGATGTAAAGAATACGGCCATTATTACGAATGCCCTGTCCAAAGTGGCTCCCCAGGAAGCGCTGATCCCGGGCGATCAGACCATACCCTGGACAAAAAATAAAGTAGGTTTGATGGAGATACCTGTGCTGAGTGGAGATAGCACCTTTCTCGCCATATTCGACACGCGGGCGAATATATCCAGCATTTCGGCAACCTATGCGAAGAAGCTGGGCATCCGGATGCTGAATGTCTCCTATGATGAGAACTCCGGCATTACAGGGCAGCGTTTCAAATGCAGCCTGGGGGTGGCCGACAGTCTTCGTATCAACCATATCCTGATGAAGAATGTCGTGTTCCAGGTGATGCCGGACGAGGTGCTGTATATTGCTCCTATCGACCTGTCCCTGCCCATTATCATCGGCTATCCCGTGATAGCCCAGTGGCGGGAGATACATATCCATCGAAATGGAACAATAACCATACCTGCCGAGCCCCATCATTCCAATCTGCATAATATGGCGCTGGACGGGCTCGACCCTGTGGTAAACGCTATTGTGGGTGGGGACACGCTGGGTTTCAAATTCGACACCGGAGCTACCACCTCGGACATATTCGACAATTATTTCCGCCGGCATAAGGAGGATATCATGCGGCGGGGGAAGGCCTCTACCATCAAGCTGGGCGGCGCCGGGGGAGTTGTCGAGAAAGAGGTGTATACGCTGGAGAATTTTGCCATTAGGGTCGGGAGCGAGACGGCCACGTTGAAGCAGGTGTCCGTACACAAGGACCCTATTCCCAATCTGAATGAGAAGTTCTATGGCAACCTCGGTCAGGATATTATGACACAGTTCGAGGAGACGATCCTGAATTTCCAGGACATGTATGTGGACTTCAAATAAGCGACTTAGAATTCCAGGCGGCTTCCCTGACGGGGAAAGATCAACTTCACGTGGGGCGGATTATTCGCTTCTAATTCCTTTTTTATAACAGCTTCCTGGTTACCCGAGGGTTTGCGGTGAGTGATGACGATGGGAAAATTATATAACGCTTTTGTCCCCGCCACACTGGCCAGCTTGTTCAATTCTCCCATCAACAGGCGCGGGGTAAGATGTCCAAATAGCGTTTTTTCTGGTTGTGAATTCGGGAAAGAGGTCTCTATGAAGATGGCCTTTAATTTGCCTGTTTTGATCAGCGGGCCTGCTGTCTGCCACAATGCGGCCAGCCTGCCCGCATGTTCTATCGTGTCGGCGCCTGTGTCCCCTAGATACAGTAAATATGCCTCTCCGTTGCGGATCAAAAAAGCGGTGCTTTGATAGGGTTCGCCGTGGCTGAGCGGGAAGGCGGTGACTGTCATGGTAGTGCCTGTCAGTGGAATTTCCTTACCGGCCTCAAGGGCGGCATAGTGATATTTTTTTAGCACAGGCGCCTCGCCTTTGTCCCCGAAATTGGCCCAGCCCGCCCAGGTGAAATATTTTTCTTCCAGCACTTTTAAGGTATTGGGCATTCCATAGATGGTCTTGGCGGTATCGTCCGGGGAATTGATGATCAGTCCTGCCAGATGGTCCAGGTGAGGGTGGGAGATGAGATATCCTTTTATATGCTGTCTCAGGACCATACTGACAGGAAGATGGAATATGCCTGCGTCTACCGCCCGTTGGATACCCATATAGACCGTGCCTGCATCCAGGCATACATAATCGTTGCTTCCTGCCGGAGCCACCATATAGGAGGAGAGATTGCTTTCGTCGAGACCGCCTTTTACACCAAGAGGGACGACGGTGAAGGCGGATTGGGAGTACAGATAGGAGGGAATAAGCGCCAATAACAGGCATAATAGTTTATTCATGCCATAAAGCTACCTTTATCCCATGGAAAAAACACATCATTACGCTACCATCCTCAACTGGACGGGCAATAAGGGGGAGGGAACTGCCAATTACAGGGCCTTTAGCAGGGACCATATTCTTTCCGTTGCCGGCAAACCCGACCTGCCCGGGTCTTCCGACCCTTCCTTCCGGGGTGATCCTGCCCGGTACAATCCGGAAGAGCTGCTCGTGGCGTCGTTGTCATCCTGTCATATGCTTTGGTATCTGCATCTGTGCTCCGTCAATGATATTGTTGTCGTCGATTACCAGGACCGGGCGGAAGGGATCATGATGGAGAAAGAGGATGGCAGCGGATATTTTAAAGAGGTGACGTTGCGCCCCATGATCACCATTACGAACCCTGCGCGGATCGAGCGTGCGCGGGAGTTGCATCATGATGCGCACAAGTTTTGCTTTATAGCGGGTTCCGTAAATTTTCCCGTGAAGCACGAGCCGGAGTTCAAGGTGGAGGCCTCGCCGGTGAGGTAGGCCTTAGTTGACCTTCAAAAGGATCTTGCCTACGTGCTCGTTGCTTTCCATCAGCGCTTGCGCGGCAGCGGCATCTTTTAGCGGGAACACTTTATAGATAAAGGGCCTTATGAGACCTTTTGCCACCAGGGGCCAGACATGTTTTTCCACTTCCGCCGCCAGGGCCGACTTGAAAGCGGTGTCCCTGGGTTTGAGCATGCTGCCTGTCAACGTAAGACGTTTGCGCATGATCTCGCCGATGTCGATCATCCCACTCTTGCCACGCATGGCATTGATGAATATCATTCTGCCATTTTCCTTCAGCAGTCGTATGTTCTTGACGGTGAAGTCCCCGCCCGTCATATCCAGTATCACGTCCATGCCTGTATTCTTCAATTCCGCCTCGAAGTCGGCTAGCTTGTAGTTGATACAACGGGTGGCGCCAAGGGTCTCGCACCAGCGGCATTTATCGTTGGTGCCGGCCGTCGCATATACAGGGGAGCCCAGGGCTGTGGCCATCTGAATGGCGGTAACGCCGATGCCGCTACTGCCTCCATGTACGAGCAGGCTCTCACCCGGCTGTAATCTCCCCGTCTGAAATACATTCAGCCAGACGGTGAAGACCGTCTCTGGCAGGGCGGCGGCTTCTTCCATGGTGATCCCATTGGGAACAGGAAGACACTGGCCTTCGGGGGCGGTGACATATTCCGCGTATCCTCCGCCTGTCACCAGGGCGCAGACGGCGTCTCCTTTTTTCCAGCGGGTGACATGGGGGCCGCAGGCTTCGATGTATCCGGAAACTTCCAGGCCGGGTATGGCCAGCTTGTCCTTACTGCCGTAAGCGGATGAGGTGCGGGAATAAATATCGCTACGATTGAGCCCTGCCGCTGTAACCCTTATCAATACTTCATTTGGCGCGGGCACCGGGGCAGGCAATTGTTGTATCTCGAGAACTTCGGGTCCACCTGTACGTGTGATCAAAATGGCTTTCATCGGCACAAAGGTAGGTAATGTTACTGACCGTGGAGCGTGTCTATACATCTCTATTGTATTAATCCAATTGGATCATAATTTCTCTGCCGAACGAGAGAAGTTACACCTTTATCCAGCAGATAGACCCGGTCCGCCATTCTGGTGAGAGAGTCTTTGTGGGAGATGATCAGCATACCCGCCTTTTTTTTGAATTTCAGCAGGACGTCGATCACGAACGCCTCGGTAGCGGCATCCATGGCGGCAGTGGGCTCGTCCAATAGTATCAGCTGAGGATTTGCATACAGGCAGCGTGCCAGGGCCAATAGCTGCTTCTGTCCCCCCGACAGCGCCACTCCGCCCTCACCTAGTATCGTTGCATATCCTTGCGGGAATGTCTCAAACCATCGGTCAAATCCAAATCTTTGGCAGAACTGCGGCACCTTATCAGCATGCTCCGGGGAATGGTCCAGACATATATTCGCCAGCAGGGAGCCACTGAATACTGCTACTTCCTGTGGTACTACACCGATGAGCTTTCTCCATGTCATTGTATCGATGGAGCTGAGATCCTCGTTGTTTATCAGAATAGCGCCGCCCTCACCGGGATAGAATTTCTGCAATACCTGGAGTAGCGTACTTTTCCCCTGACCGCTCTCGCCTGCGATGGCAATGATCTCTCCTTTCTCCACCTCGAGGGTAATATCTTTCAGCAGTAATTTCCTACCGGGGTGCCGGAACCCCACTTGCTGCATGGATAGTTTCCGGAATTCGATCGGATCACCACCGGCAATCGGGTCGCTACCGGCAGCGCCGGGATCATATTCGGGTTCCAATATGGTAAATTCATACATCCTGTCCAGCGCCACCACTGCCTCCTGTACCTGCAGATTGGTCAGGGCCACCTGTACAGCCGTCGTCATGAGCAACCCCGACAGCTGGAGAATAGCAATCATCTGACCCATGTGCAGCGAGCCATTCAAAGTGCCCAATGCGCCCCATGCAATGATAGTCAATCCAAAAAGGGCAGCTGTTATTTCCAGGACCGTGCTAAACCGTACCCGCACCCTTCCCAATTGCCATACCGCACCCTGGAAGGCGGCAAATATATCCCGGGCGATGCCGGCAAACAGGCTTTCCCGATTCATCACCTTAATGGTATGGATACCCCGGATGCTATCTACATAATTGCTTTCATTCCGGGCATGCGCTATCATGACAGACCGCTGTTCCAGAATGATCTGCTTTTCAAAATATTTTACGATACCATATATGACAGGCAGCATCAGCAAACAAAAAATACCGATGTGCCAGGAATAAATGAATAGCAGTAAAAGGGTGGCCAGTAATACCAGGGCTTGAATGGACATTTCACCTAATATATAGCTCATGGCCTGCTGTATACGCAAGGTGTCGTTCAGCCGGGCGATAAGGTCGCCCGTTTTCCGGCGGTCAAAAAAAAATTTATCCAGGTAAAGGATGCTCCTGAAAAAGTCACCGGTGAGTCTTGTGTTGAACCCGTAGCCCTGTCGGATCAATAAAAATTGCCGTGCGCGGGAGAAAAGGCTTTTTATGATCAATAGCAGGCCCATTAGTACAAGTCCGATATACAGCTCCTGACGTCGCCCGCCGGGAAGGATATGATCGACCAGCCGCTGTGAAAAAACCGCCGTGCTAAGGTTGAGCAAGGCGCAGATGATGCCGACGATGACAGCCGTATACAACAAATGAATATCTTCCTTTAGCATTCGCCCCAACCAGCTCAATTTTTTTTGTCGCTGCCGCTGCCAGCGAGCCAGTTTTGCACCGGGCTCTAGGAGTAATACCGTTCGGGTAGTCCATATCTTCTCCAGTTCCTGCTTCTCCATCCTGATCAATCCTATCGCAGGGTCTCCGATGAGGAGACGGTCTGCCTTCTCCTCAGGATAATAGACCACATAATGTAACATTGTAGCATTTATCGTAACAGGCAGGATGCATGGATATTGTACGTCTTGTAGATCTGCAACACTTCCGGCCTGTGCGCCTTGTGGCGTCAGACCCGCCTGGCTGGCTGCCTGATGCAGACCCAGCAGCGTAGTTCCATGAGTACCGGCGCCGCTCCACTCGCGCAGTTTCTCGACTGACAGGTCTGCCTGATAATAACCCAGGATATTACGCAGACAGGCTACTCCGCAATCATGCTGGTCCTGTTGCAATCGGAAGTTTCGGGGTAATTTGCGTTTCATGGTAATTGTTATGAGGCATTGATCGTCAGAAATTCGACACTGGTGATCCAGCCCAAAAGAGCTATTCCGTAGGTGCTTATTACCAGGGCAAGCATCTTTCCCAGCGGCTGTCCGAGGAAGTAACGAAGCCCCGCCGCCAGCAGGAACCAGTAGGCTATTTCGAAGAGGTTCAGCGTTTGAAGCGGGTACATCAGCCAGCGGGGCGCGCCGCCAGGGGGGAGGAAACTATATAAGGACAGAGGAGCAAATTCCTGCATATCCTGCAGCCGGCTGATGGGGTGGGAAAAGGCCAGCAAAAGGAGCTTTAGCAAGGCGTAGGCTACAAAAGCAGATTCGGCAAAGAGGGATATTTTGAATGCCGTGCCGAATGATAATTTATGGCCCCCCAGGAGCGCACCGGCCAGGAGGCAAAAGGCAACCGCGGCCGCCCGGAGCAGCAAGCCTACAGGCACCATGGAGTAGATCAACGGGCCAAACCGATGCTGCAGCTCGATGAGGGAATAGACCCTGGCCTGATCTGCGTGGGCCCCCACACTGTTTAAATACACTTCATCGGTGAGCACCGATGTCCGGATCCACCAGGCGGAGAACATATAAATAAAGGACCAGGCGACGATCAGCCAACCGCCATGGATGGTATAAAGAGATGAGCCGGAAGGAACAGTGGGCCGTTCTTCGATGGTTAAATGATTCATACAGCAGCGATTAAAGAAAGAAGGATGATGACCACGGGGAGTAATCACCATCCTTCCATGAGAGGGACGGAAGTTTAGAGATGCAGACCGATACCGATACCAAGGCTGGTACCACCACATCCGCAACCGCCGGTGCTGGCGGAGATGCCGATGGTAAGAGAAGCGCAGAGAGAGGTCAGACAGCCGAGAGTGGATACAACTCCACCAACAACATTACATACGTTGACGCTGTCACATCCACCACCCTGGATCTGCTCCAGGGAAGAACGTTCTAACATTTTCATAAACTGAAGTTTTGCAAGCCGCACCACAAGATCGTGATGTAGCGTAAAATTCCTCTACAATTGCTGGATATCCAATTGCTTAGATTGATAGCTCATCCGGGTTGCGGATAATTTAGCCTCTTCTCACATAAAGTAAATCCAACAGTCGTATTTTTTCGTATGTATCTTTCCTTTGCTGATTGTACCCCCCTTTTTTGACCCAATCTGTCCATGTCTCAACGTGTTGGATTAGTTAATCAAACCGTATCACCGTATGAATGGACAAAAGTTGAGGATCCTTCGGGAGTTTCGTAACTACTCCCAAGCTCATATCGCTTGTAAACTGGGGATCAGTCAAAACGCGTATTCGCGGATCGAGAACAATCAGACAAAGCTAACGACCGAGCGCCTGCAGAAACTGGCAGATATCCTCGGCGTCCCCCCGGAAGAATTGCTCTCAGAAAAAGATCCGATCATTCATTTTTCCTTTTCCCGGTACGAAGCCCTATCCGGCGAGAAGGAAGAGCGCTATCAGGAAATGATAGAGAACACCCGGCAGCATTTCACGCAGGTGATCTGCAGCAAGGATGAAAAGATCGCCTATCTCGAGAACGAGATCAACACCCTGCGTAAAGAGAGAAAAAAGATCATCCAGATGATCGAGCGGCTGACCAGTTAGTTGGCTGTCTCGGATACTGGAATGGGGAATGCTGACCAGACCTGGTCTCCGGACCGGTCGATCGGTAGCGTATTTAAGAGATTGTACCGACGCAGATCGATCCAGCGGTGTCCCTCGCAATACAATGAATACCGGCGCTGGTAGAGCATTTCCGACGTCAGCGCGCCCTGGGTCACAGGACCGCTGTATGGTGTCAGATTGTGTGCGGCCCGGATGACATTGAGTGCATTTATTGCATCGGGAAAATGAGATAGCTGGATGTTGGTTTCGGCGTAGATCAGGATCAGCTCTTCATTGCGAATGATGGGAATAGGCGCCGTACTGGAGGTGTAAACCCATACATCGCGGTCGCTGGCAAGCCCGTTGAGAGAGGCGGTTCCGCTCGTCCGGTGAGTGGCTTTCCCGATACGATCGTCACCTGCAAGGATATCCGCGGCATAGGAAGGATGTGCCACCCGCACTTCGCCCGTTGTATTTTGTGGGATAAAGAAGGAATTCAACTTATCACCGGAACCTGTGCCGAAGACATGAAAAACGCCGTCACTGAGGGCGCCATTGAGATGGAGAAAGGAGCCATTCAGGTCGGCGAGCGCCTGTGACCAGTTGGAACGGTACACATCGACACGTGCTGCGAGAGCCCGATTGAATTTTACGAGTCCCGGTGCGTCGCTGTAATTTCCAAACCCTGCCAGTGTAAAAGCTACCGAGGCGTTGGTCAGTTGGGTTTGTCCGGAATCAAGCAATGAGGAAATGGCTGCCAGCCCAGCGGTATAGCTGACAAACGGGCCGAGATTCGCGGGATCGCCCACGTTCACGCGAATGCCGTTGGTATCTGTAAGGTTCAGGCAAAGCAGGAGCTGGTAAGCTTTAATGGTCTGGGCAAAACCAATATAGCCCGCACGCTGGGCTGCCGTTATCGTTTTCGAATGGGTGGCAGACTCGATGAGCACATTGCAGTTCTTGACTACCTGGTACCGGGAGGCCCAGGGGTTGACAATGTAAAAATTGCTATTGCTCAGGGCCGCTCCGTTGGCGCCGAGAAGATCGGTGACGTATCGTGGTTCGGAGGGGGAGAAATGATACAGCTCCCTTCCGATGGTACCGCAGTCGTCGAGATAAAGCGCCAGGTTAGTGCGCAGACCCGATTCGGTGCCGCTGACGAGGTTGTTCAGTTCGCCTGCCGTAGCGTTAGCGATAAAGTCTTGCACGGTGGCATTGTTGAGGTTGCCGAAATCTTTCTTACAAGCACCGATGAATAGTGACAGGCAGATCAGCGGCAGGATAATATTATTTCTCATATTTTTATTGATGATGGTTAGAATTCAATGGCCAGGTGAAAATCGGCGCGTTTTGACGCGGGGTAGGGGTCAACGTCGACGCCTGTGGAAAAGCCGGTGCCGAAATTGGATACTTCCGGATCGTAGGATTTGTATTTTGTAATAGTGAGATAGTTGTTGAGTGAAACGCCGATCCGAACGCCTTTGATGTAGCTGGTGGGGAGATGTGGAAGTGTGTAGTACAATCCGATCTCCCGCAGGCGAAGATAGCTGGATGTCTCTACGAATTCATGTGCGTCCGTCCCAACCTGCATGATACGATAGACGCCGTCAGGAACTCCCAATTTGTTGGTGACCCTGTCATAGTCCACGCTGGTGCCGCCAAAGTCATTTTCCAGCGTAGTGAGATTTACGTTCTGGCCGCCTTTCTTCCAATGCAGCAGGAAGCGCAGACTGAGGTGATCGGCGAAAGTGATCTCGTTATAGGTGTTCATCTGGAAGTCTGGCTCTGCGTCTCCGAGTTTACTGATGCCGCCTTTGCCGTCGAGGCCCAGTATCTGGGTGGCCGACTTACCCTGTTGTATCTGAAAGGACCCCAGCACATAACCAAATGATCCCTGGGGAACGCTTGGTATGGTAAGTTTGGTCACCTGTGAGCGGTTGAGCCAGAAATTGACGCTGGTATTCCATACGACCTTTCGGGTCTGGACCGGACGTGCATTCAGCCCAAGCTCTATCCCCCTGTTGCGCAGGTCGCCCGCGTTGACCCAGGCATTGGTAAAACCGGAAGAGGCGGGCAGACTGCTTTGCATAAGGAAGTCGTTAACCACCTTGTTATACCATGTAAATACAAGTCCGAGGCGGTCTTTTAACAGGCTGATGTCGATGCCCGTCTCGAACTCCTGCTGTCTTTCCGGCTTTATACCAGCCTGTCCTTCCTGGATATTTACGATCACACCGGGATTGCCGGCGATATTCGAGATGCCGAAAGCGGTGAACTTGCTGCCGTACGCCGGGACATTGTTCGCCTGCCCATAGGCGGCCCGCAGCTTGATGTTGGAAAAGAGCCCATCCGGAATCAACCCGGATTTCGTCAGGTTCCAGGAGATACCACCCTTGGGATAAATATAGTATTTGCCGACATCACCATTGTTGGATGATCTGTCGAAGCGGATGCCTCCGGTAAGGGTAAGCGCATCGTTGATGTTTGCCTCTTCCTGGATAAATAGGCCGCTGTTCTGGTATTTGGTCCGCAGTTGGGTGGCGTTCAGAGCGCCCGCCTGATCGACATTGCTTTGGCCGGAGATTAGTTGTGTGGCGATGTTGAGGAGATTGTTGTAATCGCCTGTTTCCTGTGTCAGGCCGGCGGAAGTGGTCAGAGACAGCCGGTCGGAAGCGGTCCAGGTATTGACCAGCGACAGGATGAAATTGGTGTTGAGATTATTGGTATTGCCTACGAGCGAGGTTCCCTTGTTGATGGACTGGAACTGAAGGGCCGCGGGAAACAGGACATTCGTCTGGAGGGAATAGAAATCAAAGCCTCCCACTCCTACCAGCCGGGTACTGCTATGACTGCTGCGCTGCAAAAGTGCATCCAGGTTGACACCTGTTATAAAACGGTTTACCGATTCGTTGTTTTTCATGAGAGCGACCGTCTGCAGAGGGTTGGAAGCGCCAAATGGGTTATTGGGATAATTGCCGTTGGCATCCGGATGTAATTGGGCAAAGGAAGGGGTAGAGGAAAGCGCGATGCCCGGGGAGACGCCCGTGTTGTCATTTCCTGAGAGACCCCGGTCTGAAGATGAGTTGATATAGGCAGTGCTCAGCCCGAGCTTGATGTTGTCCGTCAGTTTGTGATCGACATTGAGCCGGAGGCTGCTATTGCGGTATCCGGTGTTCTTTACAATGCCTCCTTCGTCCTTCTGCGCGGCGGAGAAATACACTCCTGTTCTTGTGGTTCCGCCGCTGACGCTAAGGACAGTATTGCGGGCAAAACCCGTATTGCCGTACAGCTCTTTTTCATAGTCATAGATCTGATGGTTGGCCTGGGCGGTCGTAAACTGTTGAGCGAGCAGGACGCTGGTAGCGCTGTCCCTGCTGAGGCTGGCAGCTCTTTGCGCGGTGAACTGCCTGACGCCGAGTAGTTTGCGTACCTTTATAAATCCAAGGTCCTGGGCTACGCTGACCTTTGTCCTGCCTTCCCTGCCTTTTTTGGTCGTGATCACAATGACGCCCGCAGCCGCTCGTGATCCATATACCGCTGCGGCGGACGCGCCTTTCAGAATTTCTATGTTCTCGATATCTTCCGCCCGCAGGTCTGCGATCCTGCTGGAGGGATTATCCTGGTTGGAAGTCGGGGCTCCGCCGGCGAGGGCGCCGGTGACGACATTTAGACCCGCCGAAGTGAAGCTGTTGTCGACAAAAACCCCGTCGATGACATACAGGGGTTGCGTATTACCATATACAGAGGTCACACCGCGGAGTTTGACAGAGACACCGCCGCCCGGCGCTCCCGTATTGGCATTGATATAAGCGCCCGTGACCTTCCCTTCCAGGGCGGCGTCAAATGTCTGGGCAGGTGCAACACCGTTCAGCTCTTTGGAAGAGATGGTGGAAACGGCATTGGCGAGGTTGCGGCGCTTAATGGTTGTAGCAAGACCGGTGACGACGACTTCGTCGAGATGGGTGATATCTTCTTGTAACTGGATGGCCAGATCGCCTTTAAGATGGGAGGCGTCGACAGTTATTGTCTTATAGCCGGCCGCGCTGATGATTATCCCTGACCCTGCGGGTATTTCGAGCTTGAATTTACCGTCAACGTCGGCGCTTGCCCCGCGTTTGTTGGACTGGATAAGAATGGAGGCTCCGGGTATCGGATGACCTGCACCATCGGCGATAGTACCGGCGGCGGTGACGTTTTGGGAAAAAACCTTCCCCGGCAGGATGGCCATGATGGCTAGCCCCGCCAAAAGCAGTAATAGATATTTCATGTTGGTTAGTGGTTTATATACTTACAGGTTGTGGTGTGGAAAATATATGGTTGCCATATCCTTTTTCTGCTATCTGCCTGCCTCTTGCATCATAGCTGGCGAGATCCATAGGAGTCTTGGCGGCGAGGCCGTCGACATAGCGGTTGAACATGCAGAAAGCGGCAGCGATGAGCACGGTGTCGTGTATCTCCCGGTCGCTCGCGCCATGGCGACGCGCATCATCGATCTGCCCGGGCGTAACTGCTTTTCCACTTTTCTGTACACTGGCGGCAATGGTGATGAGCGATTTAAGCTTTTCGGAAATAGGTGCATTGCGATAATCCTTTCGCACCTGGTCGACCAGTGCTTTATCTCCGTTGAGATATTGACAGGCAGTAGCGCCATGACTGGTATGGCAATAAAAGCAATCGTTGAGGTAGCTGACATGGGTAGCGATGAGCTCGCGTTCGGCACGACTGATGCCTTCGTCATCCCTCAGTAGAATATTAGCCAGTTGACCCATGGGGCCTGCTGTTTCGGGCCGGAATGACAAGAGTCCCCGGATCCCCGGTAGATCATTATCCAAATTGATGTGTGGCATAATAGAATGATTGGGTTATTTATAAAGATCAAAGTCGGCATATCCTTCAGCTGCGCGTATTGGCGCCCGGTCGACATAGAATTGCCGGTCTTGCGGCGCCCAGGTTGCCAGACCGTCCACATACCGGTTGTACATACAAAAGGCTGCTGCGATGAGCACAGTATCGTGTATTTCCCGATCCGTCGCGCCTTGTTGACGCGCTGCCTCTATCTGCTCCGGCCGGACGTTCTTTCCACCTTTTTGTACGCTGGCCGCGATGCTCAACAGGGTCTTTAGCTTATCGGAGATGGGGGTCGAAACAGGGTCGCGTTTCACCGCGTCGATAAAGGGCATGTCGCAGCCCAGGTAGTGCTGGGCCAGACCGCCGTGTACATTCTGACAAAAGAAACAGTCGTTCAACGATGATACATATGTGCCGATGAGCTCCCGTTCGCCGCGCGACAGGGTATTATTGTCATCACGCAAAAGTATTTCTGCCAGTGCGTTCAATGGTCGCGCTGTTTCCGGGCGGTATGCCATGGGGCCGCGGATACCCGGCAGGTCATTTCCAAGATCGATGTGTGCCATGTTGGGGTTTTAAGTAGTTTGTTTTGGTAATACGTAGCCTTTGGCCATACGCAGGCCCATTTCCTCGTATACTGCCGGGTCCGTAGGCGTCCAGCTGGCGAGACCATCCACATACCGGTTGAACATGCAAAAGGCCGCGGCAATAAGCACGGTGTCGTGTATCTCGCGGTCTGAGGCGCCTTGCTCGCGGGCCGCGGCGATATCTTCCGGAGTCACCTGTTTGCCCGATAGCTGCACCTTGCCGGCAATATGCAGCAAGGCCCTCATTTTGGGCGACAGGTCAGCACGAGAGGGGGCGTTGAGAACATCGTCGACAATTTGCTTGTCCGTGCCGTATAAACAACGGGCCGCTGCGGCGTGACTCTCCATACAAAAGCGGCAATTATTGCGGGAAGAGACATGCGCGGCGATGAGCTCTCTTTCTGCCGGGGTGAGAGGTGAATCTTCCCGCAACAAGACCTGCGCCAGCTGATATAGCGGTTTGCCGGTCTCGGGTCGGAAAAGGACCAGGCTGCGAATGCCGGGCACCCCTTCCGGTACATTGATATAGGCCATAAAAATTATTTTTTACCGGCGAACCAGGTCGCCAGAAATCCGATCAAAAAAATAAATGAAAAAATAAAAAGGGCGTTACCATAACCGCCGAGCGTCGTCACCAGCGCCCCGGCAAAGAATACCGCGGTGGCCGTGAAAAGCCGCCCCACATTAAAGCAAAAACCGGTGGCGGCGGCGCCCACAGCTGTGGGGAACAGTTCGGGGATATATACGGACAAAGCGCCCTGGCTGATACCGAAAAATACAGCCATCACCGGCAGCTCGATATAGGCGGCGGCGCCAAAAGCATGATTCACTTTGAACAGCAGGAAGGCCATGCCGAAACAGATGGCGAAACACAGCAACATGGTCCGGCGCAAGCCAATCGAGTGGACCACCCAGCCCGATACGAAACCTCCGGCTAGCCCGCCAGCTCCCATGAACATCATACTGATCCCGCGCTGGTCATCGGTGGAAGCCGGCAAGCTTTGAACCCAGCTGGGCAACCATTCGAAGATGACCCACATACCGATGAGCATGGCGCCAAAGATCACCGAGCCGGTGAACAAATTCCGGCGGTAGGCTCCTGAAAGAAAACTGGTTTCCTGTTGTAGCCCGTGGGGTTGTGATGGTTCACTCCCCCGAAAGGCAAAGAATGCAGCCCCACCTGCTAAAAGAGGGATCGCACCCGTGAGAAAAGCAAGCCGCCACTGCGGCAACAGGTTATGGATGAGACCTGCGGAAAAAATACCAATGGGAATGGAGATTGACAAGATGCCTAAGGCAACGGCACGGCTCTTACCGGTCCAGGATTCGGATACCAACATGGTGGTCGTCACCAGCACGCCGCCGACACCAAATCCAGCCACGAACCTGCAACCTGCTACCAGCCACCATGAAGATGCGGAGGCCGTGAGCATGGTAAAGAGGCCATAACAAAGCGTGGAAAGCATTACGGTGCGGCCCCTGCCGATCCGGTCACAGATGAGGCCCCAAATGACGCCGCCGAACATCCAGCCGAAGATGAACACTGAATTGATCGTGGCGCGTACGTTGTTCAGCTCCGCATCGCTTACCGTACCCATAAGGTCTTTGACCGCCACGGGCAGATAAACCGACATGAGTGTGCTGACGACACCGCCAAATGTGCTGCTGATAAAACAAATGGTGAACAGGACAGTGAGGTTGTCCCTTTTTGCCCCCATCCGACCCGTACCGGGTCCGAGGATGGCGGAAGTTGATGCAGAGCTCATATGGATTTTAGTGTATTGTCTTTTGTTTTTAAATGATCGTAGCCCTGGGGAAGACGGTTGTAGCCATGTTGTTTAAGCCGCTGGCCCAGGCCTTCATAAAATGCAGGGTCGGTTGGCGTCATCGTAGCCAGGCCGTCGACATAGCGGTTGTACAGACAGAAGAGTGCCGCGATCAGGACAGTGTCGTGTATCTCGCGATCTGTAGCGCCCGCCTGTTTTGCGGCTGTGATGGCTTCTGCTGTCACGGCCTTGCCGCTGATCTGCACAAGGGCTGCGATGTGAAGCAATGTCTTTAGTTTATCGCTTACAGGGGCAGTGTCGATGTCTTGTTTTACGGCTTCAACCGTGTCGGTATTTTCGAGCAGGATGTTAGCGGCCGCGGTATGTGCGGCGGTGCAGAATCGGCATTCATTGCGAGAGGAGACGACAGTGGCGATAAGCTCGCGTTCGCCCGCCGTGAGGGTGGATTCTCCCCGAAGCAGGATCTGTGTCAGCTCACGAATAGGCGCACCGCTGTCCTTGCGATATTCCAGCAGCCCGGTAATACCAGGCAAATGCTGTTCCAGTGGTATGTATGACATACAATAAGCGTTGTAATAAAAGGAATCGTTGAGAGCAGGCTGATCAGGCAGCGGTAAAGGCAGGCGGTTGTTCGTCTGTGGGGAGGATCACCGAGGGAAAGTATACCAAAAAGTGAAAAGCATGTGAGGGTACGGATTGTTCTGGAGCTTCTATTTGAATGGTCCGTATGCAGGTAAAAGGATCATTTGAAAAGGACTTGGAAGTCTGCGGATGGGTGTCATGTTTGGAGCTCTGGCCGATGTCATTGACAAATCTGAAATAACTGTTGCCCATCTGTCGAAGTTGCAAGGCTTTTGCGTGGGGGATACACATGACTTCCAGGGAATCATTGAAGATGCGACGCTTTACGTACCGGTAGGGGGTGCCATTAACCTCTATTTCACCGCTGACCCGTTCGTATGTGGAAGATGCATTGAAGTAGGAGAGATGAGTGACGGGAACTTTTAACGTGATTAACTGACTCTCATCGTATTGTTGTTGGTCAAGCTGCATCTCGAGGCGGCGGGTAGCATTATCTTCCATAATACTATTCAATAACCGATATCCTATCCAGTTGAAAAGGAGTATTCCCCAAAGCAATATGGCAGCTAGTTTCCTCAAACAGTTACAAATTAGGGATTTTGTATCGTTTCACCAATTTTCCGTAAATTACCTTCTATAATAGACCAAACGACTGTGAAACGAATTGCTGCCAAGCGCTTACTCTTTATTATAGCACTCCTTCTTCTGTTTTCGGCGGAAATATTGCACATCTATTTTTTAATGCCTTTCCCGGGTAGCCAGGTCGGCGATACGGTGTCTTATGCATACTGGCTGGATCGGTGGGTGGTATGGATCAGGGGGCTCGTGTTGTTTCTCGCTATTTTTGCACTGATTGCCGTGTTTAAAAAAGGAAGGGTATGGGAAAAGATTGCCTTACCATTGATCCTGGTAGCTTATGCATTCGTATTTTTTGCGTTCAATTTTCGATTGCCGGCGGATAAGATCTTTTACCAGCCGGTGAATAAAAATTTTACCAACGCAAGCGACACTGATATGGATAGGTCAAAATTGGTGATCGGGCTGGTCATCGACGGCCAGGCAAAAGCTTATCCCATCCAATTGATCGGTTATCATCACCAGGTAATCGACACTTTAGGGGAAACCCCGGTAATGGTCACCTACTGTACAGTATGCAGAACAGGCCGCGTATTCAGCCCGATGGTCAACGGAAAGCAGGAGTCTTTCCGCCTGGTAGGGATGGACCACTTCAATGCAGTATTTGAAGATGCCACAACAGGGAGCTGGTGGCAGCAGGCCACGGGTATCTCGATCACCGGTCCGTTAAAGGGATATGCCTTGAAAGAATTTCCGTCATCTCAAATGACCCTGGACGCCTGGCTCAGGCAAAACCCAAATTCGCTTGTGATGAAGCCGGACACCCTTTTCATGGATCGTTATTTCAAGCTGGAAGATTACGACAAGGGCACGATGCACAGCGACCTGGTAAGGAGGGATAATGCTTCCTGGCAGCATAATTCATGGATCGTTGGTGTGGCGAATAATTATTCTTCGAAGGCCTATGATTGGAATGATCTTTTACAAAAGCGGATCATCCAGGATTCGGTGGATAATATGCCGATCCTGCTGACCATCGAAAATGATTCGGCTTCTTTTCATGCATATGACCGGCGCATAGACGATGCACCGCTCAGCTTCCGGATCTCCGACAATAAAAAGCTATTGGTGGATGAAAATACGCATTCGAGCTGGAATATGGACGGGCTATGCATCGGTGGATCGCTAAGGGGTAAAAGACTTATCCCGGTGCAATCGTACAATGAATTCTGGCATTCATGGCAGACCTTTCACAAGAATGCGAAGGTCTATGTCGGCAACTATGCGACGATAAAATAAATATTTATTAATCCCAGCCGCTGGTATCCATTGGCTTTCCATTCTTATCCATCAACTGACCGTCTTTGTCGATCATCATCCCTTCTTCCATTTTTCTTTTCTTATCACCCTTGGAAACCGTCCCGTCTACAGCGACCTTGCGGCCATTGGTGCACGTTACAGTCGAGTCCATAGCTGCCCAGGCGCCACTCTTGACGATCATCATTTTGCCGTCTTTCATAGTCATCAGTCCGTCCTTCAAAGTGGATTGGGTTGCGGCGGCCGACGTATCCTTGGCGGCAGGCGCCGGGGTGGACGAGGTGGCGGAGGAGTCGGTGGTTGGCTGCTTGGCTTCGTTGTTACAGGCGATGGTCATACCAGCGATGGACGCGATAAACAATAGTTTTTTCATGGTGTGTGTTTTTAAGTCTTAAGTTCCCTAAGCTACTTAATTTATTAATATCTATCGGCCTCCACATTATTTTTTTTGTAAATTCGTCTGGCGCCTGTATCGTCCAGACCCGAATCTGAATGAAAAGTCATCCCATTCTTATTGCAAGCTTTTTATGTGTTCTTATCATTTCGTGTAAAGAACACAAGGAAGTATTTCAGCTTATCCCCTCTGATCACTCTAATATACATTTTTCCAATCGCATCATCGAGAACGACTCGATCAATCCGTTCGACCTCCCCAATATGTATAACGGCGGCGGCGTAGGTATCGGGGACTTTAATAATGATGGCCTTTTGGATATTTATTTTACAGGAAACCAGGTCCCATGCAAGCTGTATCTGAACAGGGGTAATTTTAAATTTGAGGATGTCACGGACATCGCAAAAGTAGGCGGTGACAATCGATGGTGTCGCGGCGTTGCGGTTGTCGATATCAATAATGACGGTCTGCCCGATCTCTATGTCTGTACTACCATTTTACCTGACCCCAAAAGGCGCCAAAACCTTCTCTACATCAACCAGGGAGTAAATAAGCAGGGCATCCCTGTTTTTAAGGAGATGGCCAGGGAATATGGATTGAATGATGAATCCTTTTCGACGATGGCGACCTTTTTTGACTATGACAACGATGGCGACCTCGATCTGTATATTACGGTGAATGAAATGGAAGACGATAGAAACCCTTCCGTCTACCGGCCAAAAAGAAAGGATGGCTCTTCTCCAAGCACCGGTCGTTTGTATCGCAACGACTGGAACGCGCAGCTCCATCATCCCGTGTTCACGGATGTGACGAAACAGGCGGGTGTCACGATCGAGGGATATGGTCATAGCGCGACCATTGCCGACTTCAACAAGGACGGCTGGAAGGACATTTTTGTCGCAAATGATTTTCTTTCGAATGATCTTCTGTACATCAATAACCATGACGGCACATTTACCGACAAGGCAGCGACATATTTCAAACATACGTCCGCCAATGGGATGGGGCAGGATGTCATCGACATCAATAACGATGGTCTTTCGGACGTGGTGGAAATGGATATGGACCCCGAGGACAACTACCGGAAGAAAATGTTGATGCCGGGGTACAATTATCAGAACTATATCAACAACGATTCTTTCGGGTATCAATATCAATATGTGCGAAATACCCTGCAATTGAATATGGGCCCGCGTATTGAGAAAAAAGACGCTGCCGGCGATCCGATTTTTGGGGATATAGGTTACTGGTCCGGCATTTCCTCGACAGATTGGAGCTGGGCGCCATTGGTCCAGGATTTTGACAACGACGGGTTCCGGGATATCATCGTTACCAATGGCTATCCAAAGGACATCACGGATCACGATTTTATAGCGTTCCGTGAGCAGGCATTTGCGTATAAGTCAAAGAAGGAAGTATTGAGCAAGATCCCGCAGGTCAAGCTGACCCATTACGCCTTTCACAATAATGGGAATACGACGTTTAGCGATGTCTCGGACAAGTGGGGATTGACAACAGCGTCTTTTGCCAATGGGGCCGCCTATGCGGACCTGGATAATGATGGCAAACTGGACCTCATCATAAATAATATCAACGACGAGGCTTTTATATACCGAAATAACTCCCCCGATACGTCGAATTACCTTGCCGTGAGATTGATAGGCGATTCCTTGAATAAAAATGGCCTCGGCGCCTGGGTCGAATTGTATTATGCCGGGAAACAGCAGGTGTATGAAGAAACACCTTATCGCGGCTACCTTTCCACCATGCAAATGGACCCGCATTTTGGACTGGGGAGGATATCCAGCGTCGACTCGATGGTCGTGAAATGGCCGGATGGTAAAATGCAGGTACTTTTAAATGTCGCAGCCAATCAAAGGGTGACGGTCCGACATGATGCCGCTACGGGAACCTATCACTGGGAGACACATGGGACATCCGGCCAGGCATGGTTCCAGCCCATCGACGATTCGGCCAGGATACACTATCAGGACAGTAAAAGAGATTTCATAGATTTCAATATCCAGAAGCTGCTGCCGCATAAGTTTTCCGAATACGGACCTGCCATGGCTGTCGGCGATGTAAATGGGGATGGTCTCGATGATATCTTTATTGGCGGATCAGGGGCCAATCCCACGACATTATTGCTCCAGCAGCGAGACGGCAGGTTTGTCAGCAAGAATGTCCTTCCGGGGGAAAAGAAAAAGAATTGGGACGATATGGGGCTTCTTTTGTTTGACGCCGATGGAGATGGCGATCTGGACCTTTATATAGCGGCCGGCGGTTATGGGAATATTCCGAATGGCCCGGCCTACGGGGATAAATTGTATATCAATGACGGCAGGGGCAATTTCAAGCTCGATACGACAGCATTGCCACGGAATCTGGCCAGCAAGTCCTGCGTTCGCGCCATCGACTATGATCATGACGGCGACCTGGATCTGTTTGTTGCCGGTCGCGTGTTCCCCTGGAATTATCCAAAACCCGTCTCATGCGCCATTTACCGGAACGATACAAAAGATGGTAAAGTTAAATTTACCGACGTGACGGCTACGGTGGCGCCGTCGTTACTGAATATAGGGATGGTATGTGACGCCGTCTGGACCGACTTTGACAACGACGGCTGGCAGGACCTGGTATTGGCAGGAGAGTGGATGCCGGTGAAATTTGAAAAGAACGATCATGGACAGTTCAGGGATATTACGCCCTCTTCTCAAATTGGGGGGCAGGTCGGCTGGTGGAACAGCATAACCGCCGGCGATTTCGACAATGACGGGGACATCGATTATGTGGTGAGTAACCTTGGTGAGAATTCGTTCTACAAGGCCAGCGATAAATATCCCGTGTCTATCTATGCAAAAGATTTTTATAACCAGGGCATCGTTCAATGCATGCTTACCTCATTCATTAAAGACCGGCAGGGTGGACAGCCAGGGGAGTTTGCTTCCGAATCCCGGGATGATCTCATTGCGCAGCTGCCATTTCTCAAAAAGAGATTTTTAACCTATAACAAATTTGCAACGGCAACCTTTGATCAGGTGTTCACTCCGCAGGAGCTGTCGAATGCTATAAAATATTCCGCGAATAATTTTAAGAGCTGTTTTATAAGGAACAATGGCAATGGGACTTTTACAATGGAGCCCTTGCCTGATATCGCCCAATACTCCGCCATCAACGGGATGATAACCGACGACTTTGACGGGGATGGTAATCTCGATATCTGCATGAACACAAATGACTACGGCACCGTACCTTCCTACGGCCGCTATGATGCGCTGGATGGATTGATCCTGAAAGGGGATGGGAAAGGAAAGTTCACGCCGCTAAGTATTTTGCAAAGCGGGATCTTTATTCCGGAGAATGGTAAAGCGCTGGTTAAGCTTCGGGGCAGTGACGGTAAATATTTAATAGCAGCCAGTCAGAACAAGGGCCTTTTGAAAATGTTCGCCCTGAACAGGGGTTGTTACTTCCTGCCGGTGAATACCGACGATGTCACTGCAGTAATCACCTACAAGGACGGGAGACGCCAACGCCGGGAGACGGGGTACGGAAATTCCTTTTTATCTCAATCCGGAAGGTTTATTACGGTGGATGGCTTTGTTTCTTCCATTGAGATTACGGACAGCAAGGGAAGAAAGAGGAATATAACTCTCAATTAAATGTTTTATGTTATCCAGCGGAGCCGTGCGCAGGCTTATAATAAAGCACGCCGGCCTTTTCGATGGTAATGAGACCGCCACAGCCGGCTTTTTCCATAAAGGCATCCACTGAGGGCAAAAAAGCATTGATGTTTTCTTCCTTGTCCACGATCTCAACGATGATCGGCAGGTCCTGGGATATTTCGATGAGCCGGGCGGCGTGCACGCGGGAAGAGGCGCCGTATGACATGATGCCCCGGGTGACGGTGCAGCCGGCCATTCCCTGTTTTTTGGCTGCCATCAGGATGGCTTCGTAGAGGCATTGGTGTCCGATCTTGTCGGCCTCTCCGATGAATATGCGTAATAACTTGGAGTCTCCGTTAAGTTCCATACGAGTGATTTTAGAGTACTTTAACGATGAGGATACCCAGGAATACGGCGGCGATGCCGATGGCGACACTGCCGAGGATATTGAGCCCCAGGTAGAGGAAGTCGGAGCTACGGATGAGGCTGGCATTCTCATAGGCGAAAGTGGAAAAGGTGGTGAAGCCCCCGCAAAAGCCGGTGGTTAGGAAAAGCCTCCATTCGGGAGTGAGAAGATCGCCCTTTTCAGACAGACCATAGGCCAGTCCTATAATGAGGCATCCCGTCATGTTCACCAGGAAGGTGCCCAGGGGAAAGACAAAGGGGTAGAGCTTGTAAATATAGGTCTGTGCCCCATACCGGGAAAGGCTGCCAATGGCGCCGCCCAGGGCGATGATCATGGCTGTTCTCATAAGTATAAAGTTCGCGAAAATTGGTTTAAATTTATTTAAACCTGCTTACTATGAAATTTCCACAAAAATGGATGAACCACTGGTTCTTATTTTCAATACCGGATTGGGGGATTATCAAAGTGATCATTGCTTATTATTTTAAAGCGCTGCCCAGCAAGGGGGTAAAACACAATTCGCAATCGAGGAGGGTGTAAACGGTTATGTCACATTAGGGCCGGGAGGGGCGCCTATAGGCATCGGATGGGAACTCGGCAGAATGATCTCAAAGACAGAATGGTACGACAACTTGAAAGAAACGTATTGGTTTCCTTTTCGGCAAAAGGTATTTGGGTATTATAAAAACAAATCCAGGAGATTCTATTTTGCTAAATTGTTAAATCCCATACTTATGAGGTTTATTACTATACTTTATTATTACTCTTATGCTTTTTATAAAAAGGTGGATGATGAACCTCATGCAATGACAATCTTTGCACTGAGTTTTTGCGAAAGCTTACTAATAAACTTTATTGCCCAGTTCGTTACAGCACATTTTTTTTGCTATTCCTTCAGCACATGGGGCATGTTAGGGGTTATGATAGCATTTTTGATTCTTAATTACTTTCTTTTTATTCGAACAGGCAGAGGGAAGAGGATAGTAAAAAGTACACCTCCGGTTATATATAGTAATAGAATTGCGAAAGTAATAGTGATCCTCTTTTTTGTTGTAACTATCTCGTCATTGATATATGGGCCTATCGTACTTAAGGACCTTATTGAAAACTGCAAGTAATCTATGTTCTTGACCGCTACAAGGTAAGGGAAGCTTTCACGAATATGCGAACATTCAATATAAATAGACAGTCTTTATTGAAAAAAGAATTTTTGTAAGGCCAGTTGAGAGAATAGTACGGGGTTAAAAGCTGTGATGGCAACATTTGGCTGCATTGTTCTCGGCCATCCTGATAAGCCTGGCACGTGTGGACGAATGTTGGATCAAAGATTGGTTAATCTGCTTTCCATTCAAGACCTCCATGGGCGTTAGCCCGCCCAGCACATGATGGGGACGATTGTTGTAGTCATCAATGACCCTATCGAGATAATCGGCCAGTGCCGCCGCATTTGGGATGTCATAACAGTAGAGGAACCTGGATTTGAGCTGCTTATTAGCTTCGGTCATGGAGTTGGAAAACTCGACATCAACCTGGGCGGTCAACAATTGAATGGATCACCGGTCCCTTGTTCTCCGATCCATCGTCCATGATCACCTGGCATTGGCTCTTGTTCCAGGGAATTAAAGCTGACCCGCAGTCTCTTTCGGACCAAGAGATAAAGTTTGTGTTAAACCCCAACATTAGATATCCAAGTCGTTAGCATGTCTGGGTTTAAATTTAAAATATGAACCTGGATAAAACGAAAGATTCGATCATAGTTACAATTATGGGTAGGCGACGTCTTATGGCCCATTGAAGCCTTGTCGCCTTAATACTACAATCGGCGTTAAGGGATAGTAGTTAGTTTTATGATATTAAAAGTCATTTCGGTTGCTGTACTTTTGTCTAGTTATTACCCTGATGGGTCGAAGGAGACTAATGGCGCATGATCCGATCTCAGCTCTCAAAAATAAAACCTATGTAGATAGTACGCAGTTTATGATTCCCAAAAACAAGAGCTTTGCAGGTAAGGGTGAAGTTCGTGCGGTAGGATTTGGCTACCCCATAGATAGTGGTGGAATTTCGATTGACAAGGACACGGTGCGAATAGATTTATTCTTTAATGAATACGACTGTCATAAGAAAACGTCTACGGGGTGGAATGGAAAATATGTCATTTTCTGGCAGCATTAAGGGCCGACACACCCCGCAGAAACCCCAATTATCACCTAATTTCGCCCCATGGAAGAAATCCTACACATCCCCGTTGACTACCAGGGCGTCGAAAGAGAGTTCGAGGCTAGAGTACAGGTATGGCAATACGGGCACCGATGGTTCGTCCAGGTAGAAGGGGTGGAACTGGTATTCGAGAGGGATGATGCCGGTGCGTACCGCGCCCTGACACCGGAAGGGTATGCTGGAAAGCTCCCCGACCGGGGGCTGGTACAGGCGATAGCCGAAGTGCTGGATGCGCTGTAGTTTGTTCGGGCTTATGCACGTTTAAAGGAGCAGAAAAGGAAATTCTGCACCGTATTAAAGGGAGTAAGATGATCTTCTGTAATGCACTTTAATTTAAGGAAACCTTTGTTCAATTCCCGGGTAAGCTCCTGCTCAGTATATTGATGAATAGGAAGGCCGCTACATTTTTGAGGACCATTTTCCGAGAAAGTGCCAATAATAGCATAACCACCGGTATTTATAGCTGCACCGGCAATCGACAGGTAGCGGTTGACCTGGCGCCGTTGCGTAAGAAAATGAAAGGTCGCACGATCATGCCAAAGATCGTAGGGGGCGTTTGGTTGAAAGTCGGTGATGTCTGAAACAACCCATTTGACAAGAGAAGCCTTTTCCCCCAGGCGAAGCTGCGCTCGCTGCAGCGCTTCTTCAGAAATATCCAGAACGGTAATATCCTGGAACCCTTCTTCCAGCAGAAAGTCAACGAGGCGACTGTCACCGCCACCAATATCTATGACCCGCGCATTCCTGGGCAGATGAAAAGTATCGATAAAGTCCAGCGAGGTCCGGGGAACCGCTTGCGTCCAGCTCAACTGCGCCGGCGTTTTTGTGCCGTAGATCTTTTCCCAGTGTGCTTTACTGTCCATGTCCATGACACAAAGATAGCCTGTTTTTAGACCTTTTAACAAAAGCTCATTTTGACAGTCAAAAATTAAAATTACTTTTGTATTAGCGTTTTCATGAAAAAAACCCTGGCAGCCATATTAGCCATTATCTATCTCTCCACTTCCATGGGGGCCACTATCCATCTGCATTACTGTATGGGTAAGCTGGTCGAGTGGGGTTTGATTGACCGGTCCGGCAAGGATTGTGCTTTCTGCGGGATGCCCGCCATGCGGTCGGCAGACGGATGTGTGGTCGGCTCAAATGATTGCTGCCGGGATGAATACCGGCAGATAAAGACGGATAAGGACCAAAAGTTCGTTCAAAGTTCTATCGAACTTGTTAAAATTGCTCCTTTAGAAGCTATCCTCTCCGATAATCTATGGACGGATTCCTTTATCACTTCTTCTGTCCTGGCGCTTCCTGTAGTTAAAGGACCGCCGTTGATTTCAGATATCCCTGTTTTCCTGCGTAACTGCAATTTCCGCATTTGATTTATTCCTGTCTGATGCAGCCTGGCATTCTGTCGGGCTTTCGTGCTTTAACCTGTTAAAGCACATGATTTCATAACGGGCCTGTTGCCCGTTGTCCAAAGGATATATATTTCTCATGATTAAATTTTAATGATATGAAAACGATTAAAGCGTTGGTTACTTTAGTATTTGCTATTGGTATTGTCTCTTTTGCAAATGCCCAAAATAAAGCGGGGAAAAAAGATAGCACCCGGCACACGGTGTACACCTGTCCCATGCATCCGGATTTTGTTGCTGACAAGCCCGGCAAATGCCCTAAATGCGGCATGGAGCTGGTAGAAAAGAAATCTCCTGCTCATGGACGGCACAAGAAGGATTCCACCGGCATGAAAATGAACTAACATGGTCCAGAGATTAATTGAATGGTCCCTGCGCAACAGGCTTGTCGTGCTGCTGATGGCGGCGGGCCTGTTTGCCTGGGGGTTGCTCTCGGTGGAGCGAAACCCCATCGATGCCATCCCCGATCTGTCCGAGAACCAGGTGATCGTATTTACAGAATGGATGGGACGCAGCCCCCAGATCATGGAAGACCAGGTGACTTATCCATTGGTGAGCAATCTACAGGGTATCCCCAAAGTAAAGAACGTACGTGGGACCTCCATGTTCGGGATGAGCTTTGTATATATCATCTTCAACGATGACGTAGATGTTTATTGGGCGCGGACGCGGGTGCTGGAACGACTAAGCTATGCGCAGCGACTGCTGCCGGCAGGAGTGACTCCGTCGCTCGGACCGGACGGAACGGGTGTCGGGCATGTGTTCTGGTACACGCTCTCGGCCAAACAGATGGACTTAGGAGAGCAGCGAGCCCTGCAGGACTGGTACGTCAAGCTGGGATTGCAGACCGTCCCCGGGGTGGCGGAAGTGGCTTCCTTCGGAGGGTTTGAGAAACAGTATCAGCTGGCTGTCGACCCTGTCAAGCTCCAGTATTATAATGTATCCATGATGGATGTGATGAGCAAGGTTCGCGCAGGCAATAATGACGTTGGGGGGCGAAAATTCGAGATAGGCGATATGGCGTATATCATCCGGGGCCTGGGATACGTAAAAAATAAAGGGGACCTGGAGAACATTGCTGTCGGAAATTACAAAGGCATTCCCGTTCGTGTAAGCGACGTCGGGAGTGTGCAGATGGGGGGCGATCTTCGCCTGGGCATTTTCGACGAGAATGGCGAGGGAGAAGTGGTGGGTGGCATCGTGGTCATGCGGTATGGCGAAAATGCGGATAAGGTGATAGAGAATGTAAAGAAGAAAATGGCGGACCTCCAGCGCGGGCTGCCGGAAGGGGTGACTTTTAAGGTGGCGTACGACCGGAGTGAACTGATCAAGGCCGCCGTTGGGAATGTAAAGGACAAGCTCATCGAAGAAATGATTGTAGTGTCCGTCATCGTTATGCTGTTCCTCCTGCACTGGCGGAGCGCACTTAGCATTATCATCCAGATACCTCTGACAGTGGCAACGAGCTTTATCCTGCTGAATGCTTTCGGCTTATCCTCCAACATCATGTCCCTCACGGGCATCGCCCTTGCCATCGGCGTCATCGTAGACAATGGGATCATTATGTCGGAGAACTCCTATCGTCACCTGGCAGAGGAACAGCAGCGGCTGCCTGCCGGACAGCGGTTAGCAACGGCAACACGCCTGGAAGTCATCCGCCGGGCCTGTATCCAGGTATCCAGGGGCGTATTCTTTTCCACGGTCATCATTATTACCTCCTTCCTGCCGGTGTTCCTGCTGACAGGACAAGAGGGCAAGCTATTCCATCCGTTGGCCTATACAAAGACCTTTATCCTGGTGGTGGATGCTTTGCTGGTAATCACACTGGCGCCGGTGTTGATCTCACTCTTTATGAAAGGCCGGTTCCGGCCGGAATCGGCTAACCCTATAAACCGGGTGCTGGAAAGGATCTATGAGCCGGTGATCCGGGCCTGTATCAAATGGCGAAAAACCACTATCGGCCTCAATATTCTGGCGCTGCTTGTCAGCATTCCCCTGCTCCTCAGCCTGGGACGGGAGTTCATGCCGCCGCTGGACGAAGGTTCGCTGCTCTTCATGCCTGTGACCCTGCCGGATGTCTCCAATTCGGAGGTAAAACGCTTGTTACAGGTACAGGACAAGATCATCAAGACGGTGCCGGAAGTAGACAATGTGCTGGGCAAGGCGGGCAGAGCCGGTACGGCTACAGATAATTCCCCGATTTCCATGATCGAGACCATTGTCCTGCTCAAACCCAAGGCGCAATGGCGTGCCGGGGTGACGAAGGACAGTCTTATCCGGGAACTGAATGAAAAGTTGCAGATACCGGGTGTCACTAACGGATGGACCCAGCCGATCATCAACCGCATCAATATGCTCTCTACCGGCATCCGAACAGATGTGGGGGTCAAAGTATATGGGCAGAACCTGGATTCGATCAACGTGTTCGCTCAGCAAATCCGGAATGCGCTCAATGGTATCCCGGGAGTGAAAGACCTTTATGTAGAGCCCATCACCGGAGGCAAGTATATCGACATAGCGGTCAAAAGAGACGAAATAGGCCGGTACGGGCTGAGCGTAGACGATGTCAATACTATCATCGAAAGCGCCCTGGGTGGTATGAAGCTGACTACCACGGTAGAAGGCCGGCAGCGGTTTTCTGTGAACATACGATTTGGCCAGGATTTCCGGAATAATTTACAGGCGTTGAGACGCCTGCAGGTGCCTACCATGAATTTTGGCCCTGTTCCTCTGGAAGCCGTGGCGGATATAAAGTTCACGGAAGGGCCGCCGATGATCAATTCGGAAAATGCTGCCCTTCGGGGCGCCGTATTGTTCAATGTCCGGGATCGTGACCTCGCGGGTACGGTAAGAGACGCGCAGGACAAACTGGATAAGTTATTGACAAGGCTGCCGAAGGGCTATTATATCGAATGGAGCGGGCAGTATGAGAACCTGATCCGGAGCGAGCGGACCCTGAAGCTGATCCTGCCCGTAGTACTGCTTATCATCTTCCTGGCCATGTACTTTGCGTTCCATTCTGCCCGGGAGGCGTTCTTTAGTTTGATCTCCATCCCCTTTGCCTTGATCGGGGGCGCCTTTATGGTGTACTTCTGGGGAGTAAACCTGTCGGCGGCAGTAGCGGTAGGGTTCATCGCGCTTTTCGGGTTGGCGGTGGAGACGGGCATTGTAATGGTTATTTATCTCAACGATGCCATGCAGCAGCTGGTTGCCCAAAAGGGCAATTCAAAGGAAGCGATTACCCGGGAGGATCTGAGGGAGTATGTGATCGCAGGAGCCGCGAAACGATTGCGGCCAAAGCTGATGACGGTGTCCGTGTCCTTGTTTGCGTTGATACCCATTCTATGGAGCAGCGGTGTAGGCAGTGATGTAATGAAGCCTATTGTATTGCCCATGGTTGGCGGCGTGATCACATCCGCGACACATATCCTGCTGGTAACGCCCCTGATCTTTTTGATGACCAAGGAATATGAATTAAAAAAATATGGGAGCATCGATGTCCTGGATGCAAAACACTAATGCCATGAACAAGATAATATTAATCATCATAACGATCCTTGGCAGCCTGACAGCAAAGCCCCAGGTAATGACGGGACTGGACAGCATTTGTGCGGCCATCCGTGAGGGTAATCCTTCGCTAAGGTCCTCGGACGCATTGATCCGTTCCCTGGATGAGGCCGCAAAAGGAGCCCGGAGCTGGGACGCGCCACTGCTGAGCACGGGATTGTGGATGACGCCTTATAATCCCAATCTCTGGAAAAGGCAGGCTGATGGCAGCCCCGGAATGGGGCAATATATGGTCTCGGCAGAACAAATGCTTCCCAACCGCCGCAGGCTGGATGCGGAAGAAGCCTATATGCAGGGCATGTCTGCAGTGGAGAAGCAAAAGAAAGGCGCCGCATTGAATGAACTATATGCGGCGGCAAGACAGAACTATTACCAATGGATGATGATTCAAAAAAAGCTAAAGGTGCTGGATCAAAATACAAAGCTGCTGGATTTTATGATCCGCGATGCGGAACTGAAATACAAAAACAACCTGGGCAGGATCAATGTCTATTATAAAGCAAAGGCTGCCCTTGGGAATGTGGAAAGCATACGGATAGATCTGGAGAATGAGATCGTTCAAAAAAGAGTGATGCTGAATACGTTGATGCATCGGGACAAATCCATGGTCTTTGAGATCGACACGGCTTATTCTATAAACGACTTCTCTGTGCCTGCAGTCGATAGCGCCTATCTGTCGGAGGCACGCAGCGATATCAAAGCGGTGCAGCAGGACATCCGGCTGACAGGCTTGCAGCAGCAGGCGGAACGAGTGAAGCTAAAACCGGAGTTTGGCGTACGGTTCGATCATATGTTCGGGTTTGGGGGAGTGCCGATGCAGTATTCCTTAATGGGCATGATCCGCCTGCCGGTGGCCTGGTCGTCCAGGGGCGCACGGGCGAATATCGAAAGCCTTAAGTGGAAAACAGAAGCATTGAATCAGGAAAAGGAAAAAATGATCAATGAGGCAGAAGGGTCTTATTATGGCCTGCAACAGGAGATCGCTTCCAAACAACGACAGCTCCGGGTGCTGGATGAGAAAGTGATCCCTGCTCTGCAAAAGAACTATCAGACGATGCTGCTGGCCTATGAGCAGAATACCGAAGAGCTATTCAACCTTTACGATGCCTGGGAAACGCTGAATAGCACCCAGTTGGAGTATTGGGATAGGGTACAGCAATTGCTCCTTATGCAGGTGGAATTGCAACGGATATTGGAAATAAAATAAAAAAGATGAAAAAGATTTATCGGAAAGGTGTTCGATGGATGGCCGCCATAATGGCGTTATATCTGCTGGCGGCCTGTAACGGTAAAGGAAAGCAGCCGGATCATAAAATCAATGTAGCGGCGCCGGCAAAGGAGGTTTGGACCTGTTCCATGCATCCCGAGATCATCCGGGACAAGCCGGGCGTCTGCCCCATCTGTGGGATGGACCTGGTGCGTAAAAAAGAGGACCTGACCAGGCTGACGGATGTCCGGTTGGACGAGCTGTTGCAGCCCACGGATCGTTTTGTCGTCTCTTCCATTCCAGTGACTGCCCTGCAAAAGGAGAGGGTAGCGGCTGAAGTGAAGGCGCTTGGCGTCGTGAGCTACGATACGCGCCTGATCAATACTATTTCAGCCAGGGTGTCCGGGCGTATTGAAAAATTGTATGTGCATTACCGGTACCAGCATGTACATAAGGGCGCCCGGATCATGGACATCTATAGCCCTGAACTGGCGACTGGGGAACAGGAGCTGCTGTTCATGCTAAAGAATGACCCGGACAATACTACCCTGATCGAAGCTGCAAAGCAAAAGCTGCTCCTGCTGGGAATGAGCGAAGGACAATTACAGGAAGTGATCAGGACAGGGCGGCCGTCCCTCACCGTTGCAGTGTACAGCAATTACAGCGGGCATATCCACGAAGCAGGCAATACCATGCCTGATGCGGGAGAACCCCTGCAGCGTACGGATGTATCGGCAACCATGGGAGAGCTTCCGGTAAAAGAAGGAATGTATGTTGGAAAAGGGCAGACGGTATTTCAATTGTTCAATACGGACCGAAGCTGGGTGTTGCTGCAGTTGCTTCCGGAACAGGCCCCGGTAAAGACTGGTGACGCGGTCCGCATAGCACCGGAGACAGCCCCTGATCATAATTTCCGGGGAAGGATCGACTTTATCGAACCGGCTTTCCGGAAAGAGAGTAAAACACTTACGGCCAGGGTATATTTTGACAATAGCACCCTGCAGATCCCCATCGGCAGCCAGGTAACCGCTACCATTTTCCCCAGCCCTGCCACCGGTGACTGGCTTCCAAGGGAGTCAGTGTTGTCCCTGGGTACTGACCAGGTGGTTTTTGTACGTGAAGATGGCGGGTTCAAGGCTCACAAGGTGGAGACGGGTATGGACTACCGTGACCGGGTACAGATCCTGTCCGGGCTCACAGAGGTGGACTCCGTAGCGGCCAACGCGCAGTATTTAATGGATAGTGAAAGTTTTATCAGGATAAAAAAATAAATATGCGGTATTTTCTTATCATAACAGCGACCTTATTGCTCTGGGCCTGCAAGGCCAGGACGAAGCCTAAGGACGCGCCGGCGATGAAAAGCGACACGTATTATACCTGCTCCATGCATCCGCAGGTGATGCAGGATGCGCCGGGCAAATGCCCTATTTGTGGCATGGAGCTTATCCCGGTGAGTAAAGGCAAAGGGGCGGAGGAGAATATTGTATTGAGCGACCAGCAGGTACAGCTGGGAAATATACAAGCGGATACCCTCGCAGCCGTCAGCATAGGGAATAGGGTCACGTTGACCGCAACGCTGAATGTGGATGAGACCAGGAGCGCCTCCGTCAATGCCCGGATCGCCGGGCGTATAGAAAAGCTATATTTTAAGAGCGTCGGCGATTATGTGCATAAGGGAGACAAACTATACGATCTTTACAGCGAAGAATTGAACAATGCCAAACAGGAATATCTTTTAGCGCTGGAAAGACAAAGGATGCTGGACAACGGCGTGATCGATTTTAAGCAGCTGGTTGAAGCCGCCCGGAGTAAGCTGCAGTTATGGGGCATGACTGAAACGCAAATAGAAGAATTGGCCAGGACCAAAACGACTTCTGCCGTCACGACTTTCTATAGCCCTGCTGCCGGAGTTATCATGAGCCTGGAAGGGCATGAAGGGGATTATCTTGCACAAGGAGCGGCCGTTCTGCGTCTGAGTGACCTGTCGGCACTTTGGGTAGAGACCCAGGTCTATACCTCGCAATTGTCGACCCTGGACCGCGATGCTGTGGCGATGATCCGCCTGCCGGACCTGCCGGGCAGGGAATGGAAGGGCAAGGTCGAATTCGTCAATCCTGAGATCAACCCCGACACGCGGATCAACCTGGTACGGATACAACTGCCCAATGCCGGCGGCTTGTTAAGGCCGGGCATGGCTGCCTATGTGACGCTGGTAAGCCGTGCATCCCATTCGCTGACCCTCCCCCAGGAGGCGGTGATCCGGGGAGGCAGCGGCAATGTGGTTTGGGTGCAGGTGGAACATAATACGTATCGGTCGGTGATGGTGGAGACAGGCCTGGAGGATGGCGACCGGGTGGAGATCAAGTCAGGATTGAAAGCCGGCGATGTGGTCGTGACCAGTGGAGCATACCTGCTGAGCAGTGAATATATGTTCAGGCATGGAGCCGACCCGATGGCAGGCATGGACATGAAAAAAATGTGAACATATGGAACATCAGCATCATGACCATCATGCTATGATGATCGCAGACTTGCGGAATCGATTTTGGGTGGTATTGGTGCTCACGTTGCCAGTACTGCTGCTTTCACCTATGATCCAGCATTGGCTAAAGTTGTCTATTCATTTTGCAGGAGACGCTTATGCGCTGGCAGGATTGTCGTCCGTCATTTTTTTTTATGGAGGCTGGCCTTTTCTCACCGGCTGGTGGGATGAAATGAAGGCCAGGGATCCCGGAATGATGACGCTGATCGGTTTTGCGATCACTGTGGCCTATGTGTACAGCGTGACGACCGTCTTTGGACTAAAAGGGATGGATTTCTTTTGGGAACTGGCGACCCTGATCCTCATCATGTTGTCAGGACATTGGATAGAGATGCGATCTGTGGCAGGCGCATCGAAGGAGTTGGAGCTGCTGGTGCAGCTGATGCCTGATAGTGCTCATCTTGTGCATGGTGATCATGTGACGGATGTAAAGACAGCGTCCTTAAAAGAACATGATATCGTTCTTATTCGGCCGGGCGAAAAGATCACAGCGGATGGAAAGATCATCGAAGGAGAGAGCTATCTGAACGAAAGTTTGTTAACGGGGGAATCCAGGCCGTCAGAGAAAAAGAAAGGGGATAAAGTGATCGCCGGAGCTATCAATGGCAACGGCGCCCTGCGGGTGGAAGTGTCCCACAGTGCAAAGGATTCCTATTTATCACAGGTGATCAAGCTGGTCGAAGATGCGCAGAAGAGCAGGTCAAGAACACAGCTGTTAGCCGACAGGGCTGCAAGATGGTTGACGTTAATGGCCATCTGCGCCGGGATTGCTACATTCCTGGCGTGGTACCTATCCGGCCGGGACCTGGCATTCTCCATTGAAAGGATGGTGACCGTCATTGTGATCTGTTGCCCGCATGCGCTGGGATTGGCTGTGCCACTGGTGGTGGCTCGATCGACGGCCTTGTCGGCAAAGAATGGATTGCTGATCAGGAACAGGACGGCTTTCGAAAATGCCCGGAAGATCACTACGCTGGTATTCGATAAGACCGGTACGCTCACCATCGGGAAGTTTGAGGTGTCCGCAATAGGAGTATGGAAAAAGGAGATGGACGAAAATGGACTTTTACGGTTGACCGCGGCCCTGGAGCAGAATTCCGAACACCCCATTGCTACAGGTATATTGGAAAAAGCAAAGGCGTCGGGACTTTTGTTGCCAAAAGCAGATGGTTTCAAAGCGCTGACAGGTCAGGGCGTGGAGGCAGCTGTTGAGGGGCGTAATATACGCGTGGTAAGCCCCGGCTATCTGAAAGCACATGGTAAGACACTTCCGCCGGGAGGTGATGAGATGGCGGGTGAAACAAAGGTGTTTGTCCTGGTAGACGACCAGCCGGCCGGCTATATTACCCTTTCTGATCGTGTCCGTCCCGAATCTTCCGAAGCCATCCGATCCCTGCATGAGGCAGGCATCAAGTGTATATTGCTGACAGGCGATAACAGCCAGGTGGCTGAAAAAGTAAGTAAAGAACTGGGAATGGACGGGTATTTTGCGGAAGTGCTGCCCCATGAAAAGCAGGATAAGATCAAAGCGCTGCAGAAAAAAGGCGAATTTGTCGCGATGACCGGCGATGGCATCAACGATGCTCCGGCTCTGGCACAAGCCGACATCGGCATTGCCGTAGGTTCAGGATCGGATATTGCGGCGGAGACGGCAGGGATCGTATTGGTCAACAGCAACCCATCTGATATTGTAAAATTGATCCTCTTTGGCAAGGTCACCTACCGTAAAATGATCCAAAACCTCGTTTGGGCTACGGGCTATAATGTGGTGGCGCTCCCCCTGGCTGCCGGGGTGTTATACAAAGCCGGAATACTCTTAAGCCCAGCGGCCGGGGCAGTACTGATGAGCGCCAGCACAGTAGTGGTTGCTATCAATGCGGGACTGTTGAAAGTAAAATGATTTAGGCTGCGAGTGATCACCATCTAAACTTTATACCCCCATTGACGACAATGCCATCCAAAGGTGCATATATGTCCCTAAATGAGGGTTTACTGACAGTGCCGGTGTAGATCGTGTCGAAACGTGTCTGACGGGTGTCGGTAAAGTTCTCGAAGTTCACGAAGATGGAAAAATGCTCCCATAGCTTCTCGGCCATGAAGCCAAAGGCCCAATAAGGCTTGCCAAAGCTCCCATCGGTGAGTGGCTGGCGACTGTAGTAGTACGCCTCCAATCCCAACTTCCATCGATCTTCCTTTTCATATATCAGCACATTGTTCAAACGATGTCTTGCCGTCATCGGGTTTTCACGGGTGGTGCCGTTGTTTTTGAGATGCGCATCGGTGAAGGTGTACCCCAGAAAAAGCTTTAGATCCTTATAGGCGAGCTTAACGTTTGTTTCCCAACCCTTGCTGTCCATATATCCGCTGTTATTGGTCAGCTTATAAACAGGACCGGGCAGCGTATCGAGCAACAGCGGGTGGTTGATGCGGGTAAAGAAAAAGAGCTGATTGATGGTAACGCTGATCCCGCCAAGGGTCGTCCGGTAGTTGACGTCCAGGTTGACGCCATAAGACCTTTCCAGCCGATTGGAGTCGGAGCTTACGGGCAATACGGAACGGAATTGGATATGCTCTGTCTCTTCCGTAAAGATGTTTGGCGTTTTATAACCCATGCCTCCGCCAAAGCGGGATGTAAGCCGTGGAGCGATCTTAAACAACGCCGATACCCGCGGCAGCAGGACAAAACCATAATCGGTGACATAGTCTCCCCGCAATCCCGCTTCTGTCTGCAGCCAGGGAGTGATAGAGGCGGTGTTTTGTACAAAGACCCCAAAAGTTTGTTGCCTGTAGTTCCTGGCTAAGGAACTGTCCCTGGGAAATTCTTTAAAATCGTCGCTGTAGAAGTTCAGGCCGGCGATCCAATCCGTCGTTCCCTTATGATGATAGGAGAGCTCCGAATAGAAAGACCATTGTCTGCCGTCAAACACGTATCCGGGGATGCCGATCGTCCGGGTAAATTTGCTGAGAGAGCCCTTCAGGGTAATTTGATCTTTGTCAGTCCATCGGTGATCCAGGGTGAACTGGGTGGAGTAGCGATGAGAGCTGTTGTCCTCAAAATATTGATGGACGCTGTCTTTCCTGCCTCGGAGATATTGAATATCGCCGCCCTGGCGGGTTTCCCAGGTTGTGCTGAAACCTGCGATAAGTTTTGTCCGCGCACCCAGTTCCAGGAATAGTTTTGGCTCGATGAAATTGCGCCGGGTCCTGGGGATGGCAGTAAACGGGGTATTGCCGGGGGCATATGGCTGATTGCCGTTGTGTGCTGCAAACAGGGTCAGTCCGACCTTGTTGAATTGTTGTCCATAAAAACCGCTCAGGTCCCAGCCGCCGGCAGAGGTGCCGTTGGCCAAAAAACGCAGGTCTTTTTCCAGCTTGGGGGTTCGGGATATCAGGTTGACGAGTCCGGCAATAGCGCCTCCGCCATAGAGCGTTGAGCTGGCGCCTTTGATCACTTCTACCTGTCTGAGATCGAGGGGAGGGGTTTGGAGCAGGCTCAGACCTCCGGCAAAACCGCCATACAGCGGAAAGCCATCTTTGAGGAGCTGGGTATATCGGCCGTCCAGCCCCTGGATACGTATGCTGGAATTGGCGGAAGTGGCAGAGACCTGTTGTGTCTGGATACCCGTGCTCTCATTGAGCATCATACGGATGTCTCCCGGCTTCATATTCCCCTTTTCTTCCAGCTCCTCGCTGTTAAGGACCTCGACCCGGGTGGGCAGGTCGCGGATGCTGCGGGAGCTGCGGGTAGAGGATACGATGACTTCTCCCATTTCTTTTTCAGCGGGAGATAATAAGATAACAACTGAGTCACCCGGAACGGGAAGGTTGAAGGTTATTGTTTGTTGCTCATAGCTGGTAAAGCCAACCTGTAAAGAGTATTTGCCCGCAGTCATACCGGGCAGTACGGCCCGGCCCGTGGTATCAGTGCTTGCGCCTCTGGATGTGCCGGAAATGGTGACGGAAGCGCCGGGCAAAGGTTCATGTGTACGAATATCTTTAATGATGACAGTAAGGGAATGTTGACCCTGGCATAGCGAGTGTATAGCTGACAGTAGGAATAATACGAATAGCTGCTTCATAGTAAGCATGATTGTTACGTGAAAGAATGGCAAAGCCATTCAGTTTGAAATGTGTGGGACCGATGACGGAACGGGATCAGCCTATAGAACGGGCCGGAGGCCCGTTTTCTGGACATTTTCGGGGAGGCTGCCAGATAAAGGAAGAAAAGCCAGGAAGGGTGTTGCCCTCGGGCAATATTGGCTTGGGGGCTGAGGGTACTTCTTTATGCGCTAATGAGACGTCTGTCTCTTCAGGAACAATAAAGCCATGACACGCTCCACAAGCAAAAAATGGAGAACAAGGAACGCCGGTCTTGCAGCAGCCGTCATCATCCTTGCACGGCATAGCCGACAGGAGCAGGATATATAAAGGCAATAAATAGAGCAGCCGCTTCATCGGGACAAAGATAGAAAAATATGCAGCGATTCTTCGGCCTAAAAAGATAAATTTGACAGGAGCCATGAAATACTTAACCCGGACCATCTGGATATTATCTTTAGTGAGCTTGCTGACCGATATAGCCAGCGAAATGTTATATCCTGTAATGCCCGTATTCCTCAGAAGCATTGGCTTCTCTATATTCCTGATCGGCATACTGGAAGGAATGGCGGAGGCCACCGCAGGGCTCAGCAAGGGGTATTTTGGGAAACTATCCGACAGCACCGGCAAACGTGCCCCTTTCGTACGCCTGGGATACACATTGAGTGCGTTGTCAAAGCCAATGCTGGCTGTATTCAGCTATCCGTTATGGATATTCCTTGCCCGGGCAATGGACCGTATGGGCAAGGGTATTCGTACGGGTGCCAGAGATGCGCTGTTGTCGGATGAAGCGACGCCTGCTACCAAGGGAAGAGTATTCGGCTTTCATCGTTCAATGGACACCCTGGGCGCAGTCGCAGGACCTTCGATTGCCCTCATCTATCTTTACTTTCGCCCTGGTCAATACCGGATTCTTTTCCTGATCGCCTTTATACCCGGCGTGTTGGCCGTCTTACTTTCGTTGATCCTTAAGGATAGGAACGCTGTTCCAAAAGAAAACAAGGCGCCGGTGTCCTTTTTTTCCTTTCTTCACTATTGGAAAACCAGTCCGGCGATGTATAGAAAGGTAGTAGGTGGATTGCTGGTATTTACTTTATGCAACAGCTCCGATGTTTTCCTGCTATTGAAAGTTAAACAGGCTGGATTTACTGATACAGCTACTATCGGGATTTACATATTTTACAATATGATATACGCCTTTACGGCTTTCCCGCTGGGCATACTGGCCGACCGGATTGGGTTGAAAAAAGTGCTTGTGGGGGGCCTTTTCCTCTTTTCGATCGTATATGCGGGTATGGCGTTAGCTGCAAACATCTATTCTTTTGCCGCGCTGTTCTTCCTATATGGTTTGTATGCGGCGGCTACCGAAGGTGTCGCCAAGGCCTGGATCAGCAATATCACCGACAACGCCGACACTGCTACCGCTATCGGTACATTCACGGGCTTTCAGAGTATCTGTACGCTATTGGCAAGTTCTGTCACGGGATGGTTATGGGCCCAATACGGTGGGAGTGTGGCATTTTGGGCGACATCCATTATTGCGCTGGCCGTACTTCTTTATTTTATGTTTGCGATTCGTGCGCCGGCCGCAGGTATTTCCAAACGGGGATAGCTGTTATCGCACCCAGCGGAGTGGCGATCATGTAAACCCAAAGGCTTTCGAGATGACCCGAAACAACCGCGGGTGCAAAGGAGCGGGCAGGGTTCATAGAAGCGCCGCAAATAGGGCCTGCGAACATGGCTTCCAATAATACCACAGACCCGATGGCCAGTCCTGCGAACATGCCTTGCTCTTTGCTGCCGGTAGCTACATTTATAATTACCAGCATCAGAAAAAAGGTCAATAAGAACTCCAGAACGAAAGATTGCATCGCACTGCCTGCAGGCAGGGTAGCGCCCAGCAACACATTCGCCGGGAATAGCAGCTTCAGCACCAGGCTGGCGGCTACCGCACCTGCCAGCTGACTGACGATGTAGGCGGGCAATTGCCGCAGGGGGAACTTTCCCGCGACACTGAAAGCTACGCTGACGGCAGGGTTCAGGTGCGCCCCGGATATATTCCCCAGGGCATAGATCATGCACATTACGATCAGTCCAAAGGTAATGGCAATACCTGCATGCGTGACGGCCCCATGTGTTTCCTGATCGATGACAATGGCTCCCGTACCACAGAATACCAGCGCAAAGGTGCCGATAAATTCAGCTACGCATTTTTTCATTATTTGTCTAATGTCTTTTTCATGACGACCGCAGTGACCGGACATACGTGGCTAAACTCCGAAGACCGGCGGATCACATCGGGTGTATTATCTCTTTCCACGATAGTGTAGCTTCTTTTTTCGAAATAGGGCTTAGCCGTCTCAGTGAGAAGGTAAATGCTATCCCTATTGGTTGGCATAAGAACGGCCCTCCGGGGCCGGATGTAGTTAACAACATTTGCTGTCCGGCGAGCAGCAATTCCTTTCATCTTTTGCCGGCTTCTCCCCATACACCGTAATACTTTCAATACGGCTGTCATCTGCACTATAGGCTGTTACTTCTTCGGGGGTAAGGTACTGACCGAGAATATCATCCGGCAGTATGATCTTCTTTTCCTTTTGTATCTGTATATTGACAAAACCGGCCTCTTCAATGATGGACAGGTATTCATTTTTTTGTATTGCCCCGGATACGCAGCCTGCGTATAGCTCAGCTACTTCCCTCCATTTATCCGGAAGGGTCCCTTTCAATACGATGTCGGAGATGGAGAAATGCCCGCCGGGCTTGAGGATCCTGGATATTTCGCTGAATACTTTATGCTTGTTGGGTACCAGGTTCAGGACACAATTGCTGACCACCACGTCTGCCTTATTGCTGGTAAGGGGCATGTCCTCGATATCCCCCTGTCTGAACTCGACGTTATTGTACCCTAACTGTTCTGCGTTGGCCCTGGCCTTTGTGATCATGGCCGGTGTGAAGTCGATGCCAATGACCTTTCCTGTCTCTCCCGTTTCGGCCCGTGCGATGAAACAGTCGTTGCCGGCGCCGGAACCCAGGTCGACGACCACATCCCCTTTTTTGATCTTTGCGAACTGGGTGGGCAGCCCACAGCCAAGACCCAGGTCGGCATTGGGGTCATAGCCTTCCAGATTGCTGTAGTCATCGCTCATGATATTGTAGACCTCGGTGGAGCAGCAGCCCGACCCACAACAGGATGATTGATTGGTGGCTTTGTCCTGTAAGGCGATCTCGCTATATTTCTGGCGGACCATGTCCTTGAGATGCTGCCGGATAAAGTCCTTGATCGTCACTTCTATCTCGTCCCTTACCTTACGGGTATGTTCCAGCACCTCTTCCTGTGTTCCCTTAAAGCCGGAGGGATCTTTGAATGACCAGGCGATCCGCTTGACCCGACCCGGGAATATGGGACAACGTTCAGCGGCTTCTTTATCGCAGACAGTGATCACGGCATCATATTGCCGGCCCTGATGAAAGAGATCGTTGACAGCCTGTGTCGGCTTGCCGGTGAGGTCGATCCCGATCTCCTTCATCACCGCCACGACATTGGGATTTAGCTTACCTGGTTCCAGACCGGCGCTTTCAGCTTCGAAAGCAGTGCCGCCATGGAGTCGCAGAAAAGCCTCCGCCATCTGGCTGCGGGCAGAATTGTGGATACAGACGAAGAGCACTTTGTGTTTGTTGTCGGGCATTTTGCTTTATTTTTATATTGCGATATTACGATGGATGTGGTCAAAAAAAAGGAGCCATTCAATTCCCGCACTTTAGCTGCAGCAGGAGTCCCCTCCTCTATAAGCGGCAAACAGCGCGCCGATCTCTTTCTGGAAACTGGCCCAGGTCTTTGGTTCGATGCAGTAGCAGATGCTGGTGCCTTCGATGGTGCCCTGGATCAGGCCGGCGTTCTTTAGTTCCTTCAGGTGCTGTGAGATCGTTGGTTGCGCCAGCCCCAGCTCATCTACCAGGTCCCCGCAGATACAGGCGTTGGCCTTTATCAGATGCTGGATGATCGCGATACGGGCAGGGTGGGCCAGGGCCTTCATCATGCCCGCCAGCCTGTTCTGCTTGTCCGTGAATATTTCTGACTTGGTTAACCCCATTTCCTTTATTGTTTCATTGCAATATTACGATTAATTAAGAATTCATCAAATATATTTTTTCCCCTATTCAGGCGACATGACCATTATCATGCCCTTAACTGACTTTCATCTGTAACAATTGATCATTGTCACCTTTCCGGATAATCTACTTCATTGGTAAGCGCCTTTGCCGGGACCTAACTTTAATAACAACTTTAATACCTCGGTAATGCAACACTATTCTTTTAATACCGCTTTTGTGAGGCAATTCCAACAGGAATCCTTTTTATATTCCTGGCGGGGTAAACAGGCCTATAAGAATATCCGGTTCCATCAATTTGCCGCTAAGAAAAATGAAACGGCTTCGCTTGGGAAGCTATTGGCAAAAAAGATGGATTACTCTGCCATTGTCAGTGACCTGATCCGGAAATTGAAGGAGGAAGATCTTCCGGATACCCGGAAGTTATTCGAATTCTCACACGGACTCCTCCGGAAATTTACTTCCTGGATGCAGGAGGAACCCTGTACAACGGCTTACTATGACAGACTGCTGGTAGTTTTAAAACCTTTTCTCGCACTGATCAAAATATACCAGGGCAATATGCAGCAGCCCCTGCTGCAGACCCTGGCATCGTTCCTTGTCGAAGAGGTGGGAGTGGAAGAAGCTGCTGTCCTTTCCAGCGAGGATATTAATGCCGTGCGGGAGTTGATGACAAGATTTCAGGATGAGATGTATAGGTATTACGAGGTTTTCAATTTATTTATTCAACAGGAGTCGGATAACAAATGCTATATAAGAGTCCTCTCAAAGGCAGAACACTACTTGCTAAAGCTCATGACAATGATCGAAAAAGAGGCAGACAATACCCAGTCCCTGATCTCCCGGATTGAAGAATGGAATGTTCAAATGGCCGGCAGAGAGGCTGATGAATTATACAATTGAATAAAAAAATTTTATGACGCCTGCACTCTCATGGATACTGATCTGGGCCAACTTCTTGAACGCCCAGCCGCCGGATACGGCAAAAAAACCCACGTTAGTGTTGGAAGACACCGTGTTGTATTCCATGGTAATTCTCACCATTAGGGATACGGCCGCCAGCCAGGAAAATCTATCCGGCGTTTTCAGCAAAGATTATGGGGAGCTTTTTACGTACATCAATAAAAATGGATTAAGGCCGGGTAAATTAATGGCGCAGTATTATTCCTATCGACCCTCTTTTATACTCGATGTTGCCGTGGAAGTGGACAAGTTCCCAACGAGGACGACAGGGAGGATAAGGATCAACAAGACAAAAGATGGAAATGCCGTAATAGCGCATTATAAGGGGCCATATGAGCAAATAGGGATCGCGTATGCGGCCATCGATAGCTGGCTAAAGGAGAAAAATAAGAAAACTGACGGCCGCCCATTTGAGGTCTATCTGAACGATCCGATGACGGTGCAAGATTCTTCCGAACTTCGCACAGATATTTACCAATCGACAAAAGACAAATAGTCGGCGGCAGGGATATCTGTCATGTCGCCTTCGAAAAAACCTGTTTATGAAAAAAAATACCATTTCTCTTATGGCGGGTATGTTCCTGGGCGCCGCCACGTTGATGTCCGGCAGCTGCAGAAAAGCAATTGATTATATAAAGGACCATAAAAATGGCGATGCCGATTGCACAGCCTGCAATATCCAGCAGATCAACGTTCTTACCACGGACGAGCTGGGGCAATTTACGGTGACATATACTTTTAACTACAATATTGCCGGCGATCCTGTGACCGTGAAGAATACCCAGGTGGGCACAGGAAACCCAAATGCCGTCTTCAAATATGACAAAAATGGAAGGATGAAGGAACTGATCAGGCCCTATGAGAATCAGAATTTCGAGACCTGGTTAAAATACACCTATAATACCAAAGGGCAAATAATCCGGGACACGCAGTATAATTTCGGCACTTATATCGACTCGGTACCCGTTCCCTTTCCGAATATAACATATGGTGTCAGTCAATTCAGCTATGACATGCAGGACAGGGTCATTGGCCGTGTGGATTCCTTCTTTTTTGGCAGTATTCGGGCAGGGACCTCGACTATATTCCAATACAATTCAGATGGAAACCTGATCGGGCAGGGCAAAGTGTACGATACAAAGTTAAGCTTTCTGCGTACCAATAAAATATGGATGTTCCTCTCCAATAACTATAGCGTCAATAATGATTTCCAGGCAACGGCATACAATGCTCACGGGCTGCCATTGATATTTCAAGGCAGCTATGAGACCATATTTCCTATCGTCTCCCTGGATGGACAGTTCGAAGTGAAATATGCATGCAAATAAAGCTCATTATTCTCATTCATTTGTCAAAATCACCTTGAGCGCTTTCTCCCTATCGGCATGTCCAAATACTTCATACGCCTGGATGATCTCGGATAATTTGAACCGGTGCGTGATCAGGGCCAGGGGATCCAGTTTCCCGGCGGCCACCGTTTTGAGCAGCATAGGTGTTGTCACCGTATCGACCAGTCTTGTGGTAATCGTGATGTTTTGAGCCCAGAGCGTCTCCAGGTGGAGCGTAACACTTTTCCCATGTACGCCGATGTTGGCGATATGACCTCCGGGAGCGATAATAGATTGACAAAGCTCGAATGTCGCCGGTACTCCAACAGCCTCGATGGCACAGTCCACCCCTTTATTGCCCGTGAGCTCGTTTATCCTCTCTATTACAGGTTCCCTGGAACTGTTTATGGTACGGGTCGCGCCAAATCGCCGGGCAACTTCCAGCCGGTTGTCATCCAGGTCGATCATGATTATTTCACCGGGAGTATAGAACTGAGCAGTCAGCAATGCGGCCAGCCCCACCGGTCCCGCGCCAATGATCGCTATGGTGTCCCCGGGACTGACCTTTCCATTTAACACCCCGCATTCAAATCCGGTGGGGAGAATATCGCTCAACATGACCAGCGCCTCTTCATCCATCCCCGGCGGGATCTTATAGAGGCTGGTGTCTGCAAAAGGCGTCCGAACATACTCTGCCTGCGTCCCATCGATGAGGTGACCCAGGATCCACCCTCCGTTGCTGCAATGGGAGTACATTCCCTTCTTACAATAATCGCATTTGCCACAGGAGCTGATGCAGGAGATCAGGACGTGATCGCCGGGCTTGATATTACTGACGGCGCCGCCTGTTTCCTCAACGATGCCGACACCTTCGTGCCCCAGTATGCGACCGGCGGTGACTTCGGGCACGTCCCCTTTCAGGATATGCAGGTCTGTTCCGCAAATGGTTGTCTTGTGCATCTTTATAATCGCATCTGTTGGACTTTGCAGGGTAGGCTTTGGCGCTTCCTGCCAGGATTTTTGCCCGGGCCCCTTGAAGACTAGTGCTTTCATGATAATTGATTTTATAAACTAAGAATTGATGGTTTTCTTTCGGACATCCGTATGAATATGGAGAATGGCATATAAGGGGCACCATGCAAGGAGCCCCGTCAGTTCGAGATCAGTGACGACGACCCAGGAGAAACTTCTCCATATTCCGGCAATGACACCATCCAGGGAAAGGTCCATCAATATAATGGCCGCGATCATGCGGATAACCCTGTCTGCTACACCCATATTCTTTTTCATACCTTATTATATTGTCCTATAAAGATAGGCGCGCCTATACCCCTGGCGAATGATCTGTGTTAGCCCTCCGGTTGACGGAAGTCACCCACACCTACTCCCCTAAGATCATCCAGTCCCTTGATAAGCATCATGATCCGGGCATTCGCGCGAGACTACTTTTACGTCACCAAACACAAACGATCTTATCAACACAAAGCTTTCAATTATGAACAAGATTACATCTGCCAACGCCAAAATGCTCTTTGCAACGGCCCTGCTATCGGCCCTGCTGCTGTTGCGTGCTATGGCGTCATCGGCACAGACCAACTATACGGGTTCCAGCACGAACCTCGTCGTCAGCGGCACTTCCACCCTGCATAATTGGGATATGAAATCCGCCAATGGCGAATGCAAGGCCAGCTTTACATTCAGCGGAGCGAATATCACCGCCCTGACGGCGATGTCCTTCTCCACGGCCGCCGTCGCCTTGAAAAGCGAACATACCTCCATGGACAACAATGCATACAAGGCGCTGAAAACTGAAAAAAACCCCGCTATTTCCTATGTCATGACATCGGCAACCGTAGCACCTGGTCAGGGAGGAACTCACACGGTGACCTGCCAGGGCAAGCTCACCATCGCCGGGACCACCCGCGACCAGGAACTGATCGCTACCGTAAAGGCCAATGCCGACAACACCCTGACCGTATCGGGGAACAGGTCCATCAGCATGAAGGATTTCAATATGCAGCCACCCACCTTTATGATGGGCGCCATCAAGACGGGCAATGATATTATCCTGACGTTCAACCTTACTCTCAAAAGATCATAAACACCTTAACAACCTTTATTAAAATTTTTAAAACAAATTGTATGAAACAGTATTTTCCAAAACAAATTGCCCTTTATCTCCTGGTAGCGACCCTGCTTCTGTCGGGGAGCGTATCAGCCCAAACGCTGCAGGGAAAGATCCCTTATCTGCGGGCATATGATAAAACCGGTATCAATGTATTCGAAACATCCAAGACCGACACCGCTACCTTCACCGCTCCGACGCTAAGGTTAGGCGCCGGATTCACCCAGGAGTTCCAGGGTCTCAAGGAGCAGAACAGCCTGGGATCCGAAAAAGGCAATGGCCTCTATGGCATCTCTCCGGGGTTCAATACCGCCATGGCTAACCTGTACACCGACGTATTGTTGGCAGACGGCATCCACCTGAATGTCACCATGTATCTTTCCACCCGCCACCACAACGAGGCCTGGGTCAAAGGAGGATATCTGCAATTCGACAAACTGCCGTTCAAAGGCCAGTTCTGGGCTGATCTGATGAAATATACGACCATCAAGATCGGTCACTATGAAATTAACTATGGTGATGCACACTATCGTCGTACGGATGGCGGCCAGGCCATATACAATCCCTTCATGGAAGGTTATATCGTAGATGCTTTTGGTACAGAGATAGGAGGTGAAGTATACTATCAACGCAGCGGGTTCATCGGTATGGTCGGTCTGACCAATGGTATGGTAAAAGGCAGCATCGACTCCACTACCACTACCGCACAGAACGGGACTATCCGTAAGAATCCCGCCATCTATGGCAAGATCGGTTTTGACAAACAGGTCAGCGAAGCCGTCCGTCTGCGTCTCACCGGCAGCTACTATCATATTGCCAGCTCACCTTCCAATGACCTGTATTTTGGTGACCGTGCCGGATCCAACTATTGGATGGTGATGGAAAAACCCTATGTAGTTCCACCCAGCGGTACCGGTGCTTATGCAGGCGATGGTTTCTCCGGCAGGCTGAACCCCGGCTTTGGCTACAAAGTAGATGCCTTTATGGTGAATGGTTTTGTTAAAGTGAAAGGCTTTGAGTTCTTCGGTACGCTGGAACACGCGCAAGGCCGCACCAGCACAGAGGTATCCAACCGTCAGTTCACACAATATGCAGTGGATGGCATCTACCGGTTTGGCAAATCCGAGAACCTCTTTGTCGGAATACGGTACAACAATGTGCTGTCCGAGCAGAAAGGTATCAGCGCTCCTGTAACCATCGATCGCCTGGCATGGGCAGCCGGATGGTTCCTGACAAAGAATATCCTGCTGAAAGGCGAGTATGTCACCCAGAACTATCGTGACTTCCCCGTCAACGACTATCGCAATGGCGGCAAGTTCGATGGCTATGTGATCGCTGCTACTATCGGTTTCTAATGACCAACCCTATAAAATGCTGAGCAATGCTACCCCTTAAATCCATATACCTCGTTGGTCTGTGTGTCCTCTTATGGGCATACAGACCAACCCCCTCCGGGGGGGCTTCACATCCCGAAAGGATAAAATGGATAGTGGAAAAGACAAGCACCTTAAGCATTGCAGGCAGTACCAATATAAACAAATTCTGCTGCCAGGTGACGGAATATACCGGTCCTGATACCCTGATGACCCTGAGAGAAACGGGTGGCGTGAAAGAGACAGGTGTTTCCTTACAAGGCTTGCTTCGCATCGATATCAAGGATTTCGATTGCCGTAATGGGATCATGACATCCGAGTTCAAACATACCTTGAAATACCAACAATATCCTGAATTGATCATCAGCTTTCTCAGCCTCGAAAGGCTGCCTTTCGACGGGCCGGATAACAGTGCTGTCAAAGGATGGGTAGAAGTAGGATTGGCCGGGGCTTGTAAGAAATTCGAAATATGCTACACTTCCGGCAAGTCCGGTGGCAACGACCTGGAGCTCATTGGCGTCCGGGCCTTTGGTTTCTCCGACTTTGGTTTGAAGGCCCCCCGTAAAATGGGCGGGCTTGTAAGGGTCAATGACCAGCTGGATGTGCAATTCAGGCTACGCCTGCACCGGATAAATTAACGACTAACTATAACAATATGTCAAAAGATAAATATATTTCAGCTGAAGAAGCGGTCCGCCAGGTGCGGACCGGGGACAGGGTCTTTATACATGGCAGCGCGGCCACGCCCGTCTGTCTCGTAAAGGCGCTGCAGGCCAGACATAACGAGATCCACCATGTAGAACTTGTCAGCATTACCACCTTAGGCGACCTGGATTTCGACAACCCCCAGTACAGGGACAGTTTTTTTTATAATTCCCTTTTTGTATCGGCCTGTACACGCAATGTGGTCAACAGCCTGGAAGGAGATTATGTACCCATCTTCCTGAGCCAGATACCACAGCTGTTCCAGCGGAATATCCTGCCCATCGATGTGGCGTTGATACAGGTGTCACCACCCGACGAGCATGGATATTGTTCATTAGGCACTTCCGTGGATATCGCCCGTGCTGCGGTAGATGTGGCGAGACATGTGATCGCACAGGTGAATCCCCGTATGCCGCGTACGCATGGGGACGGGTTCCTGCATATACGGGACATCGATGCGCTGGTATGGCATGAGGTCGAGCTGCCGGAGACCGATTACTCAGGCAAGTCGAATATCATCGTGGAAAGGATTGGGGAGCATATTGCCTCCATGATCGAGAACGGGGCTACGTTACAATTAGGCATCGGGAATATCCCCGACCAGGTGCTGAAGAATCTCACGGGGCATAAAGACCTTGGTCTTCATACAGAAATGATGTCCGATGGGGTGATCCCCCTGATCGAGAGCGGTGTGATCAATAACAGGCGGAAAAAACTCAACCAGGGCCACACCGTCACGAGCTTTATCAATGGCACGCGGAAACTATTCGACTTTGTGGATGACAATCCCGAGATAAGGGTGATGGACATCGGCTATGTGAATGACACGAGCGTGATCCGGCAGAACCCCAAGGCCACTGCGATCAACAGCGCTATCGAGATCGATCTGACCGGCCAGGTCTGTGCGGATTCCATGGGTACTTATCAGTATTCCGGGATTGGAGGGCAAATGGACTTCATCCGCGGCGCGTCCCTTTCCGACAATGGGCTGCCCATCATTGCGCTGCCATCCGTGACCTCTACCGGAGTGTCCCGGATCGTCCCCTTTTTAAAGGAAGGCGCCGGAGTGGTGACAACCCGGGGACATGTGCATTGGGTAGTGACAGAATACGGGAAGGTTGACCTGTTCGGCAAGAACATGAAGCAGCGGGCCCATGCGTTGATACAAATTGCGCACCCTGCGCATCGGGAATGGCTGGAAAAGGCATTTTATCAAAGATATAACAGCAAGCAAGCTGCATTAAATCATTAACCATGTTACCAAAGACGATGAAGGCGGCAGTGGTCCAGGCATTCGGGCAGCCGCTCCAGATAGAAGAGCTTCCAGTCAGGGAGCCGCAGACGCACCAGATATTGGTAAAGGTTATTGCCAGCGGCGTCTGTCATACAGACCTGCATGCCGCCAGCGGCGACTGGCCCGTGAAGCCGAAATTGCCATTGGTGCCGGGTCATGAGGCTATCGGGTATGTAGCGGCCGTGGGGCAGGAAGTAACCAATGTAAAGGAGGGTGACGTCGTAGGCGTACCCTGGCTGTACAGCGCCTGCGGCTGCTGCGAATACTGTACGACGGGCTGGGAAACGCTCTGCGAGCAGCAGCAGAATGGAGGTTACAGCGTGGACGGCGGATATGCCGAGTATGTCATCGCGGATGCCCGGTATGTTGGAAGATTTCCTTTTGGGATCAATTTTATCGAGATGGCGCCCATCATCTGTGCAGGAGTCACCGTCTACAAAGGGTTGAAGGAGACGGAGGCCAAACCCGGACAATGGGTAGCCATATCCGGCATCGGCGGACTGGGGCATCTGGCCGTCCAGTATGCAAAAGCCATGGGTTTGCGGGTGGCGGCCATCGACATCGATGATGAAAAGCTGCAGCTGGCCAGGGACCTGGGGGCGAGCCTTACCGTAAATGCATTGCAGCAGGACCCCGGGGCCTATCTGAAAAAGGAGGCCGGTGGGATGCACGGGGTGCTTGTCACTGCCATATCGCCTACAGCCTTTAGACAGGGGTTGTCTGCGTTGCGGAGGAAGGGGACGCTATCATTGAATGGGCTGCCCCCCGGCAGCTTTGACCTGCCCATTTTTGAGACTGTGCTGAATCGATGGACCGTAAGAGGATCCATCGTGGGGACCCGGCAGGACCTGCAGGAGGCCATCGATTTTGCCGTGCAGGGGAAGGTTAGGGCGACGGTGCACGTATCCCACCTGGAGGCCATCAATGGTGTCTTCGATGAGATGAAAAGAGGAGATATCCAGGGGCGGATGGTGTTGAAGATAGCAGAACCATAATAATTTATATGACGAAGATCATATCGCCCGCCTGATGAAGATCAGGTAATCGTTAACCCTATAAAATACCTTTGATATGGGAGCATATACAATAATGTCGAATATAGCCAGGCAACGTCTTATTAAAGAGGTGCAGGATGAGTTTACGAGAACCTACCCCTACCTGAAAATAGACTTTACAAAGGGAAAGGATCAGGGACGGATGACCCGTTCTGCGACTCCTTCCGATATAGCGCCGTCCGAACCGGGCGATGAGGCGCGCGATCTCGCGCAAAAGCTGCTCTGGGATGAGCTGGGTTTACGTGACAACATGAAGATCAACGAAGTGGAAGTGTTGCTCCAGTATCAGTTCGGGTTGCCTGCCCAGGTGCTGCGCAAGAGCGGCAATCTATGGATGGAAACGAGGATGACACAACACTGGACCCTCCGGGAGCAGAATGAACATGGATATGAGATCGACCAGGGATTTCGTTAACCCCCTTTTAATATAGCAGGTTGTTCAGACGGCCAAGATCGACAATGCGGATCTTGCCGTCTTTTATTTCTATAAGCTTTTCGGATTTGAAGTCGCTGAGCGTGCGTATGAGCGATTCTGTGGCCGTGCCTACGTATTGGGCGATGTCTTCACGGGAAATGTCCAGCATCGAGGTGGTCTTTACGCCGCCATCCTCTCCTTTGCTGAATTTATTATGGATATCCACCAGCGCCCTGGCTACTCTTTTGCGGAGCGAACCATAGGCCAAGCTGAGCAGTCTTTCTTCCTTGTCCTGGACGTTCTGGGCGATCAGGCGGATAAATTTGGTGGCGATGGTCAGGTCATTGTATACACCATCGAGGAATTCGTCCCTTGGTATCATCACTACTTCGGCATCTTCCAGGACGATGGCCGTATCTTCGTAGTTCTTGCTTTCCAGCAAGGGGAGATACCCGATGAAGTCGCCGCCGGCATAAAAATTCGTGATATATTCCTTGCCGTCTTCGTTGACCCGGAATGCTTTTATCTTTCCTTTTTTCAGATAGTACAGGGCTTTGGGCCGGCGGCTTTCCTGGTATAAAGTGGCTTTTTTGGGGAGGTCCTCCGCTTCATATGCGTCCAATTGCATATGCAGCAGGCCGGAACTGTTGAGGTCCTTTATCAATTCGCTGACCCCTTTTTCATCTGCCGCATATTTGGTCTGCAGGACATCGTATTTACGGAGCCTCACTTCGATGGCATTCAATAGCTCAATATCGTCGAAGGGTTTGGTGATATAGTCATCGGCGCCCATTTCCATGCCTTTCCGGAAATCACCTCTTTCCGTCTTGGCGGTGAGGAAGATGAAGGGGATGTTCTCCGTAACAGAGTTCTTTCGGAGCAGGTGGAGCACACCGTATCCGTCGAGCTCGGGCATCATGATGTCGCAGATGACCAGATCGGGGATATGCTTGATAGCGGCTTCCACTCCTTTTTTGCCATTTTCGGCGGTAAAGGTCTCATAGCCGGCCAGGGACAATATTTCGGCGATGTTCTCCCGTATGTCGTCATGGTCGTCGATAACAAGCAGTTTGCGCATGATGCCTGATTTTTGGCGGTAAGATACTAAAAAGAAAATAAGTCCTCGCAATATTAGGTGTTTACTATCATGGTAGTTTCTGACCAGGATCAGGCATCCGGATGATAACCGTCATGTTGGACCCCAGGGGGGCAGGTTACCTTGCGCCTCAATATGGCAACGACCACTGAAAAAAGGATCACCTGTGATCATTGCGGCGACCCCTGTACCGTCCATACCGTCAAGTGGGGAGAAAAAGTATTTTGTTGTGAAGGATGCAGGACGGTGTTCCAACTCCTGGATCGCAGCGGGCTTTGTGATTATTACCGGCTCAACGAGAAACCCGGCCTGTCACATGCAAATCCACTCCGCCATGAGAAATTTGCTTTCCTGGACGACATAAAGCTGGCTGCCCCGTTCATCCTTTTCCAGGATGAGCAGGAAACGCATGCCCGTTGGTATCTGCCGCAGATGCATTGCAGCTCCTGCCTGTATTTGCTGGAGAACCTTCATCGATTACATCCGGGTGTGGTCGCCTCACGGGTAGATTTTGCCGCCAAAGAGGTGACTGTCCTGTTTGACCATCATCGTATCAGCATTCGGCAGGTAGCGGAATTGCTGATCGCAGCCGGTTATGAGCCTTATGTCAGTCTCCGTGACCTGGGTGGAACGAAGCCGGTGGTTTCCCGGAGTAATATCTATCGTTTGGGGGTAGCGGGTTTTTGTTTTGCCAATATCATGCTGCTGAGCTTCCCCGAGTATTTTGGCCTGGGCGCATCGGAAGAGGGTTTGCGAAGGATCTTTCGCGGGCTGAACCTCGCGCTCAGCCTGCCCGTATTTTTTTACAGCGCTCAGCCATTTTACCGTAATGCCTGGAGCGGTATCCGGAACAGGTTTTTGAACATCGATGCGCCCATCGTGCTGGCCATATTTGTGACTTTTGCCCGTAGTGTCTATGAGGTCGTTACGGGAACAGGGTCTGGCTTTTTTGACAGCATGACGGGCATCGTTTTTTTTATGCTGGCAGGCCGGATACTGCAGGACAGGACCCATCGGCGGCTGTCCTTCGAACGGGATTACAGGTCTTATTTTCCTATTGCCGTGTCGGTGCAGAAGGAAGGAAAGGAGGTCTCCACTCCCTTGCCCGGGATACAGTGCGGAGATACGCTGCTGATCCATCATGGAGAGCTGATTCCCGCCGATGGCATCCTGACGAGAGGACAGGCATTGATCGATTATAGTTTTGTTACAGGTGAGTCACTGCCTGTTCCGAAAGAAATGGGTGAACTGGTATATGCCGGCGGAAAGCAGACGGGGGCGGCCATCGAGGTCCTGGTAGTAAAGGAAGTGGCGCAAAGCTATCTTACGCAATTATGGAACAGCCAGGAAAATAAGAAAGAAGAACATTCCTTTATACACGTGTTGAGCAGGCAATTTACCTATATCGTATTGACAGTGGCTGTTTGCGCCGCCGTTTATTGGTGGGCCTATGACCCTGCACGTATAGCCAATGCTGTCACCGCCGTCCTGATCGTGGCCTGCCCCTGTGCGTTATTATTATCGAGCACCTTCACCAATGGGAATATAATGCGGATATTGGGTAACAACGGATTGTATCTCCGTAATGCACGGGTTATCGAAGATATTTCTACTACTACACATATTGTATTCGACAAGACAGGTACGTTGACCATGTCCGGGGATCATGTATTGACGTATAAGGGCCGACCGTTGGAACCCGCTGAGCAGCGGGCCATTGCCATCCTGGCTGCCCAATCCACCCATCCATTGAGCAAGGCGCTGGCCCGTCACCTTGACAAGGCGGAGCCCTGTCGTGTGCTTGGTTTTAAAGAAACGCCCGGCAAAGGGACGGAAGGCTGGGTAGACGGGACCTATATCATGATAGGATCGAGAAGGTTCGTAACGGGGTCCAGGGCAGGTATAACAGATACCCGCGTCTATGTAAGGGTGAACGACGAATATCCCGGGTATTTTCGTTATTCAAGCCATTATCGTGAGGGTATTGCCTGGTGGATGCAGGTCTTGCGGGGGCGGTTCTCTCTGTCGCTGCTGAGCGGTGATAACGACCGGGATCGGTCCCGGCTGGAAGGCTGGATGGGAGAGGGTTCACGCATTCTCTTTTACCAGTCGCCCGAAGAAAAGGAAGCGTATATCCGGCACTTGCAGCGTAAGGGTGAAAAAGTGATGATGGTCGGCGACGGTCTCAACGACGCAGGGGCATTGCGGCAGAGCGACACGGGCATTGCGGTGGCGGAAAAGGGGAATAGCTTTACGCCCGCCAGTCAGGCCATCCTGGATGCCGCACAGATACAGCGGCTGCCCGTGTTCCTCCGGTATTGCCGGGTGGCCGGGAAGATCATTATCGCCAGCTTCATACTTTCCATCGTGTATAATATCATCGGACTCTCCTTTGCCGTACGTGGTGATCTTTCACCACTCATTGCGGCTATACTCATGCCATCGAGCTCGCTAAGCATACTATTACTCACGTATGGATCGGCCACCTGGACGGCCAGACGGTTGGGCCTTACGGTATCTGCCAATGAGAAAGATCATGCCCGGGGTTAACGTGGATCATACATAAAACTCCTACGCGAAAATACTTTTACAACATTAAAATGAGCCCTTTATATGAGCGCAATTATTTTATTGCTTGGTGCAAGCCTCTCCGTTGCCGCCCTTTTTTTGGGGGCGTTCATCTGGAGCGTAAAGCATCACCAGTTCGACGACGGATTCTCGCCTCCGCGCCGCATATTGTTCGACGACCATCAACCCGATTCAGATAAACTCAATAATCAAAACTGAGTACATGCAAATTGAAAAATTCTATTACGACAACAAGACCGTCAAATGGTTTGGCTATGCCGTTATGTTCTGGGGCGTCGTTGGTATGCTGGCAGGACTATGGGCGGCTATTTCGATGTATTACCCCGCCATGAACCTGGGCCTCCCCGCTACCACTTTTGGACGTATGCGTCCCGTGCATACCAATGCGGTGATCTTTGCCTTTGTAGGCAATGGCATCTTCATGGGAGTATATTATTCCCTGCAACGTTTATGTAAGGCCAGGATGTTCAGCGATACACTGAGCAAGATACATTTTTGGGGCTGGCAGCTTATCATTGTGGCCGGCGCTATTACGCTCTGGGCCGGGAAGACCTCCGGGAAGGAGTATGCCGAACTGGAATGGCCGCTCGATATTGCTATTGCGGTGATATGGATCGTCTTTGGGATCAATATGTTCGGGACCATTATCAAAAGAAGAGAGAGCCATCTGTATGTGGCCATCTGGTTCTATATCGCCACCTGGGTGACCGTGGCTATGCTGCATATCGTCAATTCCATGGAGCTGCCCGTATCCTTGTGGAAGAGCTATCCTTTGTATGCAGGTGTTCAGGATGCGCTGGTGCAGTGGTGGTACGGGCATAATGCCGTCGCCTTTTTCCTCACGACACCTTATTTAGGGCTGATGTATTATTTTCTACCCAAGGCAGCCGATCGTCCTATCTATTCTTACCGGCTGTCCATCATCCATTTTTGGGCATTGATCTTTATCTATATATGGGCGGGCCCGCACCACCTGTTGTATACTGCCCTGCCCGATTGGGCGCAGTCCCTTGGGGTGGTCTTTTCCGTGATGCTGATCGCACCCAGCTGGGGCGGGATGCTCAACGGACTTTTCACCCTGCGTGGCGCCTGGGATAAGGTGAAGGAAGAGCCTGTGCTCAAGTTCCTGGTAGTGGCCATTACCTGTTATGGGATGGCGACCTTCGAGGGCCCCATGCTGAGCCTGAAGAATGTAAACGCCATCTCGCATTTCACCGACTGGACCATTGCGCACGTGCATATCGGTGCGCTGGGATGGAACGGGTTCCTCACTTTTGGCGTATTGTACTGGCTGGTGCCAAGAATGTGGAACACTTCGCTGTATTCAAAAAAGCTGGCAGGCACGCATTTCTGGATCGGTACGCTCGGTATCGTGCTCTATGCGGTGCCCTTATACTGGGCCGGCTTTACGCAAAGCATGATGTGGAAATCTTTTACGCCCGAGGGACAGCTCCGGTTCCAGTTCCTCGAGACCGTGACGCATATTATACCCATGTATGTCACCCGGAGCATTGGCGGCGCCTTGTATCTCAGCGGTGCATTGATAATGGTATACAATCTATTCAAGACGATAAGAAAAGGAAGCTTTGTCGCCAATGAGGCGGCAGAAGCGGCTCCGCTGCCGGAGAAGATAGCTACACATGGCCGTACGTACTGGCATCGCTGGATCGAGCGGCGGCCCATGCAAATGCTTGTGTTCAGCCTGATCGCCGTAGCCATAGGAGGGATGATCGAGCTGATCCCCACCTTCCTGGTGAAATCGAATATACCGACCATTACGAGCGTGAAACCTTATACGCCATTGGAGCTGCACGGAAGGGATATCTATGTCCGGGAAGGCTGCTATTTATGTCACTCACAGATGGTGCGGCCCTTCAGGGATGAGGTAGCCCGTTATGGCGAATATTCCAAAGCGGGAGAGTTCGTGTATGACCATCCGTTCCAATGGGGGTCTAAAAGGACGGGCCCCGACCTGGCCAGGGTAGGGGGGAAGTATCCCGACAGCTGGCACTATAATCATATGATGGACCCCTCCTCCATGTCGCCCGGCAGCATCATGCCTTCTTATATCTGGCTGTTCGACAGGGAACTGGACACGGCAAGGACGGAGAGTATGATACGGGCTATGCAAAAGCTGGGTGTTCCTTATCCGGATGGATACGCGACAGAGCAGGCCAATAAGGACCTTACGGCCCAGGAAAAAAGCATTCGTGCGTCCCTTCAGGCGGATAAGATACATACGGGCAGCAATAAGGAGATCATGGCGCTGATCGCGTATCTGCAACGGCTTGGAAAGGACATCAAGTCGGCTCCCAAAGAACAGACCGCCATGAAGGGCGCCGACGGGAGGGATGTCATGGGCAATTGATCACAACAATTTTAGAAAATTCTTTTAGCATATGAAATTCATTCACTACGTGGAAAAGATCAGCGGTGTCAGCATTTACGGGCTGTCATCCCTGCTCATATTCGGATCTTTCTTTTTGGTCATGCTTATCTGGGCCATTCGGGCAGACAAGGGTATGATCGAGGAGCTGCGGCAACTGCCATTGGATAAGATCAAGGGTGCCGGTAAGATACCTGTCATACTTGTCGTCCTGCTTCTTACGGGCAGCGGCGCCTTTGCCGCCGGGCCTCCTGTGCCCTCTTCGATGGACAATCCGTTTGTTATAATATCCATTATTGTCATCTTCATCCTTGCAATGGCCATCGGATTGCTGGCGAACGTGCTGCTGGGTGCGGCGCAGATACCTGTCTCGAAGCAGACGGCTTCGGCCGGATCCGCGGGGGAAAAGCCTGCGGATGTCAAAGAGGCGGGGTCATATCTTTTTCTGGCCGGAACCGCCATCAATGGGGTCTCTGATACGGCATTCTATTTTATTTCGGCTGTGATCCTTTTGGAAGTGCTCATCCTGCTGGCCCTGCTGTACAATGTCCGGCTGGTTTTGTCGATCCATAAAAAAGCAAAGGCTGCGTCGGCTGCCGTAGAAACTGCGGCGGCACCTGCTAAACGCCGGCTGTCCTGGTGGGCGAAGGCCAACAGCTTCAAGCCCGTCGAAGAGGAAGCCGATCTTGATCTGGGACATGACTACGATGGTATACGCGAATTGGACAACAAACTGCCGCCGTGGTGGCTGTATGGCTTTTACTGTACGATCCTGTTTGCATGCGTCTATCTCTGGAGATATCACGTGAGCCACACCGCCCCACTCAGCGGGGAGGAATATGCTATCTCCGTACAGAAGGCAGAGGTTGCCAAGGCGGAGTACCTGAAGAAGGCGGCAAATCTGGTGGATGAGACCACGGTGAAGCAGCTCTCGGATGGGGGGGATCTGGCTGCCGGACAAAAAATATTCGAGACCAACTGCTTTGCCTGTCATGGTAAGGCGGGAGAAGGCGGGGTGGGCCCCAATCTTACGGATGAATACTGGCTGCACGGAGGTAGCATACAGGATGTGTTCAAGACCATCAAATATGGCTGGCCTGACAAAGGGATGAAGAGCTGGAAGGATGACTTCTCTCCCTCCCAGATCGCACAAGTAGCCAGCTACGTAAGATCGTTGCAAGGAACGCATCCGGCGAATGCAAAAGCGCCGCAGGGCACTGTATATAAATAACAAACCATGGAAACCATCACCGACCAATCTTTTCGGGACCACTTGGCCACGGTCGATGCGAAAGGGCATCGAAAATGGATCTTTGCACAAAAGCCTCGCGGAAAATGGTACAATGCGAGGACGTATATCAGCTGGGGCTTCTTTATGCTATTCTTTACCCTGCCCTTTATATCAGTCAACGGGCAGCCGCTGTTCCTTTTCAATATCCCCGCCGCCCGGTTCATATTATTCGGGAAGGTATTCTGGCCCCAGGACTTTTTCATCTTTGGATTGACGATGGTTACCTTTATCATATTCATCATCCTTTTTACGGCGGCGTTTGGCAGGTTGTTTTGCGGGTGGGTATGCCCTCAGACTATCTTTATGGAGATGCTGTTCAGGAAGGTGGAATACCTCATCGAGGGTGACGCGCCCCAGCAGAAGCTGTTGAACAGCGCTCCCTGGACAACCCGAAAAATTTTCAAGAAGACCCTGAAGCACGTGTCGTTCTATCTTTTGGCTTTTATCATCGCCAATACCTTTTTGTCCTATATCATCGGGGTAAGAGAATTATGGAAGATCATGACGGAGCCGGTGACGGAGCATATTGCGGGATTGCTGTCGCTGCTGGTATTCACCTCCGTATTTTATGGCGTATATGCTTTTTTCCGTGAGCAGGTTTGTACCGTGGTGTGCCCTTACGGGAGGCTGCAAAGCGTCCTGCTGGACAAGAACTCGATGATCGTGGCTTATGATTATCGCCGGGGTGAACCACGGGCCAAGTTCAGGAAAGAGGCTGCTGCCGGCACAGGGGATTGTATCGATTGTATGCAATGTGTAAAGGTATGCCCGACCGGGATCGACATACGTAATGGCCTGCAGATGGAATGTGTCGGCTGTACCGCCTGTATCGATGCGTGCAATCATATGATGGAGAAAGTTGGGCGGCCGCTGGACCTGATACGGTATGCTTCGGAAAATGGTATCATGGAAAAGGAACCCTTACGATACACCCTGCGGATGAAGCTGTATACCGGACTTCTCAGCCTGCTCGTAGTGATCCTTTCCGCCCTGCTGTTGAGCCGTAAGGATGTGGATGCGACGATAATGCGTGCGCCGGGCATCCTTTTCCAGGAGAGGGGAACTGACAGCGTTTCCAATCTTTATAATATCAAGGTCGCCAACAAGACCATGCGGCAGGTGCCATTACAGCTGCGTCTGGAGAATTTGTCAGGGAAGGTAGATATTGTCGGCGGGAGGGTTATCCCTGTGAAGAAAGATGAAGAGGGCGCCGGTACATTTTTCGTGATCCTTCCACGGAACCAGGTGAGAGCGCGCAAGACCGTCCTGCATATAGGGTTGTATGAGGGAGGTAAGAAAATAGATGAGATCCGGACCAATTTCCTGGGACCCATACCGGACCAGGGTGAAAATTAAAAACTTAATACCATGCGACTGAATTGGGGAACTCTTTTGATCCTTGTATTCCTGGCCTTCGGAGGGATGATCTCCTATATGGTCTATCGATGCATGCAGACACCAGTTGACCTGGTGGCCACCGAATATTACAAAGATGAGCTCAGCTATCAGCAGGTGATCGATGCCCGGCAGCGGGCAGACAGCCTTTCGGGTAAAGTGGACATCCGGCAGGACGGGGCCGGCCTGACGCTTTATATGCCCAAAGAGATGGAGCATGAGGCGCTGACGGGCAGCATCCAGCTGTATTGTCCTTCGGATGCCGGCAAAGACAGGCGTTTTGCGCTTCATGTGGATGACGCCGGGAGGCAGAACATCGGTATGGACCAGGTGAGGCCGGGGCGTTATACTGTTCGCGTACAGTGGCAGGGCAGGGGTGAGCAATATTATGTAGAAGAGCCTTTTACCATCCAGTGACCAATATAGAATAAACATGTGGCCTTTATTTACCACCGCGATCTTTCTTGGACTGGTCAGCAGCGCACATTGTGTCGGCATGTGCGGCCCCCTGGCCCTTTCGCTGCCTCTGGCATCGCTGCCGGCCATGGCAAGGTTCCGGGTGTTGATGATTTATCATGCCGGCCGGCTGTCGGTGTATGGCGCACTTGGAGGCATTTTTGGCGTGCTGGGAAGACATATCTATTTGTCAGGCTTCCAACAGGCATTTTCTATTGTACTGGGAGTGGTGATCCTGGTGTCTGCCGTGCTGACGGGCTGGTCATCGGATCATCGAAGACCGGCGTTGATCGGGAAAGTCCAGCAACCCCTGAATAAACTGATCTTTAAGTTGTGGCAGTCGAAGGGTAGATACCGGTATTTTGCACTGGGGATGGCCAATGGGCTGCTGCCCTGTGGGATGGTGTATCTGGCTATTGCAGGGGCCTTGAGCTTTTCACGGGTGTGGGAGAGCACGGCATTTATGATCGTTTTTGGGGCGGGTACTCTTCCGGCCCTGTTGCTTCTTAGCGGCTCCAGCCGCCTGGCGGGCGCCCGGACCAGGGTCTTTATTCGCAGGGCCATGCCGGGAATGATTGCATTGATGGGGGTGCTGCTCATCTTACGCGGACTCGACCTGGGCATACCTTTTGTCAGCCCCACACTGGCGCATGGACCCGGCCGGCCTGTATCCTGTCATTGACCGTCGCCATTTGAGAGAGCGCCGATGGGAACTTCTATTGTTATGGTGGTACCTTTATCCAGTATACTTTCCAGCCGCATGGAACCTCCCAGCAGTTCTACATAGCGTTTGACGATGTGCAGACCAAGCCCGGTACCTTCGATATTAGTCGCATTGGCGCCCCTGAAAAAGCTGCTGAAGAGGTGCTGCTGATCTTCGGCGGAGATGCCGATGCCTTCATCCCGCACAGAGATCGTCATAGCCTCCGGTGTATGGAGTGCCGTCAGCCAGATGCCGGCCCCTTCCGCAGAGAATTTGGAAGCGTTGCTAAGGAGGTTGATCAGGACATTTCGCAACAGGCGCTTATCGCTGATGAATTCATATTCCCCTCCACAGTCGCAGTGTATGATCTGACCCGGCCGGGCCAGCGACTTCATTTCTTCCACGACCTCATCCAGGAGCTCCTTCACCGGGAAAGCCGCCATCTCCGCCTGGATACGGCCTTCTTCGAGCTTGCCAAGAGAAAGGAAATCTCCCAATAACTCGTTCAGGTGTTTGACCGAGTCCTTGATCCTGCGGATATGCTTATCTCTTTTGTCCTGGTCTTCCGTGAGCGTATACCGGGAAAGAAGGGCTGCGGATGAGAGTACTGTACTCAAGGGAGTCCTGAACTCGTGGGAAGCCATCGAGACAAAGCGGGATTTTATCTCATTCAGCTCTTTTTCCTTATTCAGGGCTTCGTTCAGTTCCTGCTGGGAGCGTTCCAGTTCCTGTAACGCCTCCCTCAGTATCTGCGTACGTTGTTCCACTTTCGTCTCCAATTCTGCGTTGAGCCGGCTGATATCCTGGGTGATCTTTTCCAGTTCCGCCTTGCGATCCAGCAGTTCCTTCTCGGCTTGTTTGCGTTGCGTGATATCGACGAGGAAGGCGATGACGAAAAAGGTGTTTTTTTGCCTGTAAAAGCTAAGACTTACTTCCACCGGGAATTCCCGGCCATCCTTCTTGCGGGCGAAGAGGTCCCTGCCGTGCCCCATGGTCCTGTTGGAAGGATGCTGGTAGAAGCCCTCCCTGTATTTCATATGATGTGTATGGAACCTTCCGGGTATAAGTATTTCGATGGACTTGCCCAGGAGCTCATCCTTGTCGTATTCGACCAGGGTCGAGGCCGCCGGGTTGAGCAGAATGATCTTCCCCTTGTCGTCTGTAAGGATGATGCCTTCCGTGGCGTGTTCGAAAAGGGCGTTCACCTGCATTTGTTCGGCCTCTATGTTCCGATACAGCCTTTTGACATACATAACGAAGATCGCTGTCATGATCACGATGATCAGGGAATAGGCATGCTGGATAATGACCTGCTGACGTTGCATATTCTCATGTTCGTAAAAGGAGGAGACGATGATCAGCGCCGCGCTGATGGCGCCGAAGATTATTGTGTACCTGTCATTCTTAAGAAAGATCGTTAGGAGTATGGCGGTGATAAGACCGCCGTCGAAGATGCTGAAGCTTGGGTTGAGGTATTCCAGTACCGCTGCGCTGAGGGTTACGATGATGCAGAAAATAAGTACGTTGAATGTTTTTTCCTTGAACATAGTCCTAAAATTACCCTAAGTAAAGCATTTTTTTGATGCGGGCCGCCATGACAATAATCATTGCGGGCTCTGACCGTACTCATCGCCTTTTATAGTGATATGCATGTACTTTATAAAAAAAATGTATGGAAAAGATATTATTGGCGATGGATGCCATGCATGTAAATACCCAAACCATTGAATTCTCCTGTTATCTGGCCCGCCTCACCGGCAGCAGGCTGACGGGGGTGTTCCTGGAGGACCTATTGTCTGAGCCGGCTTTCGAGGCCTACCAGCAGGTGGCACAGATGCAGGCCGGTGGCATTACCGATACACAGGCTGCCGCAGCCAAGGCTGAGGCTACAGATGCGAATATCCGGCTTTTCAGGCAGGCCTGTGAGTCAAGGGGGGTGGTTCCCAACATACACAGGGACAGGGGGATACCGCTGAATGAGGTTATAAAGGAAAGCCGGTTTGCCGACTTGGTCGTTGTAGACGCCGAGACATCCTTTACCCGGGAGAGGGGGCCTCTGCCCGGCAAGTTCGTAAAAGATGTGTTACAGGAGTCGGAATGTCCCGTCATCATCGCGCCCTATACCTTCCACGCCATCGACGAGGTCATATTTGCCTATAACGGGTCAGCTTCTTCCGTATGGGCGATCAAGCAGTTTGCCTACTTATTCCCTGAACTGAAGCAGAAAAAGGCTCTGATCGTGGATGTAAAGGAAAAGAATGACGGCGCCATCGAGGAGCAGTACAAAATGAAGGAATGGCTGAGACAGCATTATAACCATGTAGAAATAAAAGTCCTGACGGGCGATGCGTCGGATGAGCTGTTTGGGTATCTCATCGATAAGAAGAATGCCATCGTAGTGATTGGCGCATATGGGCGCGGCTGGCTCTCCAGGCTGTTGAAACCAAGTCAGGCGCGTATCATTGTCAAGACCGTCAATCTGCCTTTGTTCATTACGCATCATTAGAAAATGTTCATTCTATGAAGAAGTATATCAAAACCTTCAGCGAAATAGGTATCAAGGACGTGCCGGAAGTGGGAGGAAAGAACGCCTCGCTGGGCGAAATGTACTGCCGGCTGGCTGATCGGGGCATACGCGTACCTGACGGTTTTGCCGTCACAGCCGCTGCATTCGATCATTTTATTCATCACAACGGGCTGGAAAGATCTTTAAGCGGACTGATGCAGCGGTTGGATAAGAATAATTACTCCAATCTATCCACTGTGGGGCGTGAGGCCAGGGAGCTGCTTTTGTCGGGCGAGGTGTCGGCGGAGCTCTTTGGAGAGATTGTCCGGGCCTACAGGGATCTGTGCGGCAATGGGAATTGTCTCGTGGCCGTCCGCAGCAGCGCCACAGCGGAGGACATGCCGGACGCAAGCTTTGCCGGGCAGCATGAGTCTTACCTGCATATTTCCGGGGAAATTGCTGTCATCGAGGCGGTACGGAAATGCTTCGCCTCCCTCTATACCGACCGTGCTATCAAATACAGACAGGACAATGGGTATGGAGGAAAAAAAGTGTCTTTGTCCGTAGGCGTGCAGAAGATGGTGCGCAGCGATAAGGCCTGCGCCGGCATAGGATTTACTCTCGAGCCGGAATCGGGATTCAGGGATATCGTGCATTTGTCCGGCGTATGGGGATTGGGGGAGAATATCGTACAGGGTGCGGTGACCCCCGATGAGTTCTTTATTTTCAAACCGAGCCTTTTGCAGGGCAGGCATGCCATTATACGGAAGAAACTGGGAAAGAAAGAGAAGATGCTGGTCTACCGGGAAGGAGATGGGGTCGCCAACCTGCCTACGCCGGAGATCCTGCAGGATTCATATGTATTGGGCGAGAAAGAGATCTTTACCCTGGCTGGCTGGGCATTGGAGATAGAAAAACATTATGGACGCCCCATGGATATCGAATGGGCCAAGGACGGGGTCACCGACGAGCTGTTTATTGTGCAGGCCAGGCCGGAGACCGTACAATCCCGGAGGGATATCAACCGGATCACAGAATATGCCGTCACCACCAAAGGAGAATGTCTTGTCAAAGGGGATGCGGTTGGAGAGCATATTGCCAGCGGAAGAGCGCGTCTGCTGGCTTCACCCGCGGATGGTGCGCAGGTGGAAAAGGGTGATATCATTGTCACCGATGTCACCAGCCCCGACTGGGACCCTGTATTGAAAAAGGCAGGGGCCATTGTCACCAACAGGGGCGGCAGGACCAGCCATGCCTCCATCGTTGCGCGCGAGCTGGGCGTACCGGCTATTGTAGGCGCTGCCGGGGCCACCGAAAAGATCAAGGATGGGGATATCATTACCGTGAGCTGCTGTGAAGGGCGCACCGGCTTTGTATACAACGGGAAAGCAGGGTGGAAGGAAAATATCATCGACCTCAGCCAGGTCAGGCTGCCGGAACATACGAAGGCCATGCTGATCGTGGGCGACCCGGAAAAAGCCTTCGAGCTTTCCTTTTATCCCAATTCCGGTGTCGGACTGCTGCGGATGGAGTTTATTATAACGAGTTTTATCAAGGCGCATCCCATGGCGCTGATCAAATATAACGAACTGAAGGAAGGACCCGTGAAGACACGGATAGGGGAGCTGTCGCAGCACTATAAGGACAAAAGCCGCTGGTTCATCGACGAGCTGGCGTCTGGCATCGCAACCATTGCGGCGGCATTTTATCCCAAGGAGGTGATCGTGCGGACCAGTGACTTCAAGACGAATGAGTATGCGCATCTGCTTGGCGGAGAGCTTTTCGAGCCTGTAGAGGAAAACCCCATGTTGGGTTTCAGGGGCGCCTCGCGATATTACCATGACCTTTACAAGGAAGCATTCCGGCTGGAATGCGCCGCCATCGCCAAGGTGCGGGATGCAATGGGATTGACGAACCTGAAGGTGATGATCCCCTTCTGCCGTACCGTAGAGGAAGGCAGGAAAGTGCTGGCGTTGATGGAGCAGTATGGGCTCAAACAGGGAAGCAATGGACTGGAGGTCTATGTCATGGCCGAGATCCCATCCAATGTATTGCTGGCGCAGGATTTTGCGGAAATATTCGATGGATTTTCCATTGGGTCCAATGATCTTACGCAGCTGACCCTTGGCATCGACAGGGATTCTTCTATTGTAGCGGGATTGTTCAACGAACAGGACAAGGCGGCCAGAAAAATGATCGGGAATATGATCACTGCCGCCCATGAGGCGGGGGCGAAGGTCGGACTTTGTGGTCAGGCGCCCAGTGATTTCCCGGACTTTACGGAGTTCCTGGTCAGGCTGAACATAGACAGCATCTCTTTCAATCCCGATGCGCTGCTAAAGGGAATTGCCAATATCAATCGGGCGGAGAGGCCGGCGCCTGTACATATTTTATGAGACGGGTGTACGGCTGTCTGGTCCTGACAGCGGTATTGCTGTTGCGTCTGCCGGCGGGTGCGGTGGGTCAGGATGGTGGCGGGTCCGGACTGCGTGTGACGCTAATGGAACTGATCGACAGCGCATGGACCCATGGTCTGGACAGTGGGCGGTATGTTCAAGGGCGCCGGGACTTGCAGGAGAATGAAAAGCCGTGGGCCGATGTGGCATTCAACTTTTTGAAGGACCTGCGCAGCGGATATGGGATTGCGGAGCTGGTGAACTATGATGGCATATCGCCTGCCTTTGTAAAAAAGGAGGATGAGGAGCTGACGGCACGATTGGAGAAGGTGCACACGGAGGCGGAGCTGAAAGAATTGGCTGCTTCTTTTGTACCACGATCAGCCATATACGATACATTGAGAGCGGCGCTAATGGGGGTATCTTGTGATACAAGCAAGGCCCGGCAACTGGTGGCCGCCCTCAATCTTTATCGCTGGATACATCATTTCCGCTGGCGGCGGTGTATCGTGGTGAATATCGCCGATGCCCGGCTGTCTTATTTTGAGCAGGACACTGTCCGCCTGCAGATGCGGATCGTAGCGGGTGAGCCTTCGAAGCGTACTCCCCGTCTGGCGGCCTGGTGCGATCAGCTCATATTATATCCTTACTGGAACATCCCCCGCAAAATAGCCGTGAATGAATTCTTTCCCTTGTTCAGGGTTTCTCCCCGCCTGGCCGATGTCATGAACATACAGCTGTTCGATAGGGCCGGGAAGGTCGTGGACCCTGACTCGATAAGATGGCGGCGATGGAACAAGGACAATTTCCCCTATTCCATGCGGCAATCCACCGGCTGCGACAATGCGTTGGGGGTGATAAAGTTCAATCTTACCAGCCCATTTGATGTATATATGCACGATACCAATTTCAAGATCGCGTTCCTGCGTACATATCGCTGGTTGAGTCACGGATGTATCCGGCTGGAGAAGCCTGTCGAGCTGGGCAACCTTCTGCTGGACCATCAGCTGGACACCGCCTTGCTGCAGTCCTGCTTAAAGGATCAGAAGCCGCGGAGCATCCGGCTGGAAGAACCTGTTCCTGTCTTTGTCATTTATCAGACCGCCGTCACCGGGGATAGTGGAAAGCTCAGGCTGGTCAAAGACGTTTATCATTTGATGAATTGATACAGATCAGTGGTTTGGCCGTGGTGACATATTAGCTTTAATTAAAATTTACAAATAATGGAAGACCTGAAAAAAATAGAAAATCTATTCGATCATGCCCGTGAATATGTAAATGTCCGGGTAGATGAAGCAAAACTTGGGCTGGCAGAGAAAGCCTCTGCCGTCATCGCCCAAGTCATAGCTATGATCGTGGTGAATGTCTTTTTCCTTTTGTGTCTCCTGTTTGCCAGTATCGCCGGGGCCCTGGCGCTTGGCCGTTGGTGGGGGAATAACTGGCTGGGGTTTCTTGCAGTGGCGGGTGTATATCTCCTTACAGGGATCATCATCCGGGCGGGGCGGGAGAGGATGATACGGATGCCAGTGATGAACGCCATTATCCGACAATTATTTAAAAACGAAGAAGATCATGAAAAAAATTAAACGCATTTCCCATTTGCAGAAGGAGCGGCAGCGTCTTCGCCGCCGCGGCGATGATATGAAGAAGGCCATCCGGCAGGACTGGCATGGCATCTGTCGTGAGCTGCAGCCTGCAACCCTGGCCCGGGAGGCGCTTACCTCCTGTACGACATGGATCGGCAAAAAGATTTTTTCCAGACAGCATTCAAAATAAGATATTATGAAGAAGATAATCGTCCCGTTCGAGGGACCCAATTACCCGGAGGAATGTCTCGAGCTGGTGCGCGCGCTAAATGCAATCTCGCCTGTGCGGTTGACCGCCGTATTTGCACCAGAGGTGGACTACAGCCAAATATGGTCCGTCACCGGCGGAATGGCCGGCGCGACCTATCTTCCGGACCTTGGCGATGAGGACCGGATCGTGGCGGAGAGCAGCCAGCGGCTGGAGGATTTTTGCAAGGGGCATTCTATCCAAATGTTCATTCACAAAGACCGGCTGGATTTTGCCCTTGCGCTGATCCGCAGGGAGACGAGGTTTGCCGACCTGCTTGTCCTGGACGGTCAGCATTTTTTCGAGAACATAGATGACAGACAGCCCAATGCTTATATGAAGGAGATACTGCATACCACCGAGTGCCCGATCCTGCTGGTACCGGCAAAGACCGTTATACCGGGGAAAATAATCCTTGCGTATGATGGGTCCGCCTCATCCGTATATGCTATCAAGCAGTTCTCTCAACTTTTTCCGGAGTTTTCGGGACTGCCGGTGACGCTGGTGTATCTCAGGGAGTCGAAGGAGGCAGCGTTCCCGGACAGGGAGAATATCGAGGAGCTCGTGTCGGGTTATTTTACCGATCTGCGGCTGCTTCAGCTTGAGGTGGACCATAAGGATTTCTTTTTCCGGTGGCTGCCCGAACAGGAAAGGCCCTGGCTCGTCACCGGATCGTACGGCAGGTCGGACCTGTCGCAATTGTTCTCGAGGAGCTTTATTGCCGCCCTGATCAGGGAGCATAAAATACCGGTGTTTACGGCGCATCGATAAGATGGTGCCCTGGGATCGTACTATTTCATCTTAAAATATCATGCCTGTGCCTGCGATATTAACCATAACATTCAACCCATGCCTGGACGTAAATGTCACCGTGGCGGCCATGAGGCCGGAGATAAAGATGCGTTGCGAGAACACACTTGTCCAACCCGGTGGCGGAGGGATCAACGTGGCCCGTGCTGTCAGGCGGCTGGGCGGGCAGGCCGTAGCGCTGTTCCCCTGTGGCGGCGCCAATGGTTTGCGGCTGAAAAAGCTGCTGGTTGGTGAGAACGTGGCTTATATCGCCGTAGACAGCGATGGCGACACCCGGGAGAACCTGATCGTAAAAGACAGCGCCACGGGTTTGCAATACCGGCTGAATATGCCCGGTCCGATACTGGACGGCAAGACCTGCCGTGCATTGTTGCAAGCGGTGGAGTCACAGCCAAGGCTCGATTTTCTCGTAGTCAGTGGTAGTCTGGCTCCCGGCATGAAGGCAGATATCTTTGACGATCTGGCGGCAATAGCCATCCGGAAAAAAGCCCGGCTGGTAGTAGATACGTCTGGAGAGGGCTTGCGCAGGGCGCTTTTCTGCGGAGCATATTTTGCTAAGTTGAGCGTACATGAGCTGGCATCGTTGGTGGGCAAAAAAGAGCTTGGCTCGATGGATGAGATCCGCTGTGCTGCCGGGCGTATCGTGGAGCGCGGGGCTCCGATGGTAGTTATTTCGCTTGGTGCTGCCGGAGCGTTCTGGATGACTGGAGAGCATCATGGACTGATATCCGCGCCATCTGTGAAGACGCTGAGTACAGTAGGCGCCGGCGACAGCATGGTGGCGGGCATGGTTTGGAGCCTTGCCATCGGAAGACAGTTCTCCGAGGCCGTCCGATATGGCGTTGCCTGTGGAACTGCCGCCACCATGCATCCCGGTACGAGCCTTTTTAAAAAGGACGAGGCAGATGCCTTGTTGGAAGAAATGAAAGATAAAGTACAAAGCTTATGAAGAAGATACTGGTTATAGAAGATGAGAAGGATGTCCTGGACAATATCGCCGAAATATTGCAATTATCCGATTACCAGGTGCTGAAGGCTGGTGACGGCCGCACGGGCGTGCAGCTGGCCCTGGAAGAAAGGCCGGATGTTATTGTATGCGATATTACTATGCCGGGGCTGGACGGGTATGCGGTCCTGCATGCCCTGCATCAGCATGCGGGGATGGAAAATGTTCCCTTTATCTTTCTTACCGCCAGCCCGGAAAAGGAACAGCTCAGACGCGCCATGACGGCCGGCGCCGATGACTATCTTACGAAACCATTCGAAGGCATCGAATTGCTGCGATCCGTGGAGTCCTGTCTGAAAAAGCAGCAGTTACGGCAGGCCGTCCATGCACAAAAAAATATGCACGGCGGGACAGTGGATATTAAAAAGTTGTTCCGGCTGGACCCGGAGCAGCGGGATATTGAGACATTCCGGAAGAAACAAATGATTTATATGGAAGGTCAACGCCCCGCATTTGTCTATTATCTGGTGTCCGGGAAGATAAAGATCTATCGTATCCATCCCGATGGGAAGGAATTCATTACGCTGCTGGCGGGGCCGGGTGATCTCATCGGCTATGGGGCCCTGCTCCAGGACGGCAATTACCAGGACAATGCCCAGGCATTGGAGGATTCGACGCTTATGCTGATATCCAGACAGGAGTTCTTTCGCTCGATGGCGGCCGACGGCCGGGTGGCGCAGTATTTTATCGACCTGCTGGCCAGGGATGTGAAAGCAAAAGAATCCAATCTTATCAATCTCGCCTACAATTCTCTCCGCAAGAGGGTAGCCAACGGCTTGTTGCAGCTCACCGACAAATTCCCTGAAGGCGAGGATGGGGACAGTTCCATAGGCATCTCCCGGGACAATCTCTCTCACTTTATTGGTTCGGCCACGGAGTCCCTCACCCGGACGCTAAGCGATTTTCGTAATGAAAAGCTGATCGAGGTGCGGGAGGGAAAGATCTATATTCTCAACAAGGATAAGCTGAAAAGGCTGGTCAACTAGGACCGGCCCCAAAAAATCCCCGTCGCTGCTGCGACGGGGTACAACCACCTGAAAGACCTGCCTTATTTTACTGTAATATGTTTGGAAGACAGCTTTTTGGCTTCTTCAGTTTTTGGCAGGTTCACCTTTAGCAGCCCATTTTCATAGGAGGCGTCGATCTTGTCCTTGTTGACCCAGTCAGGTAGAGTAAAGCTTCTGGAGAAAGAAGCATAGCTGAATTCCTTACGGCTGTAGCGCTCGTCCTTCTCCTCCTTCCTTTCTTCCTTTTCGGAGCTGATCGTAAGCACATTTCCTTCTACGTCAATGTTGAAGTCTTCTTTTTTCATGCCCGGTGCGGCCAGATTGACCTCATAATGATCTTTGTTCTCAATGATGTTGGCGGAAGGGATATTGATCGTGCCGAAACTAGGCACCAATGATCCTCCATTGGTGTCAAAAAATGATTCCCAGGGTCTGAAAAGATCGTTGAAAAGAGAGGGAACGCTTTCCCCTCTTTTAGCTAAGGTTCTGAGTGCCATATGTCCTCCTTTTTTGATAGTGAATTAATAACTGTATAAAGGTAACTGAGGAGGGAACCCTTTGCCAACGATTGTTATCAAGCCTTCGGATGAACATTGTCATTGACAAAAATTTCCCGCTCCGATGACAATTGTCATTTTAATAGGGTGCTATGGAAAGTATCTTGCTAAAAAATAGCACTATGAACCTAATCTTTCAGGACCAGCAGCAGTTGATCGAAGCCACGGGTTACCTTCCCGCGGTGAGCCTGATCATGCCTTTTCATCCGGTGATGGCTTCCAAAAGAGATCTGGAATACCAGTTGAAAAGGGCAATGGAAAAGATCGAGTCCCAATTGATGGAACAATATCCCCGTGACCGGGCCATTCCGGTGATCGAAAAAATCCGGAAATTGATCAATACATTGAATTACAACACGCATAAAAAGAGCGTGGCAATTTTCGCCAGCCCATTGATCGAGAAAGTGTATTACCTGGACGTTGCCATCGAGGAGAAGATCGTGGTCGACAGCTCGTTCGAGATCAGGGATTTGATCTATTCTCAAAAACAGGTGATCCAGTATCTTGTATTATTGCTGAGTGCTGAAAAGTCCAGGATGTTCCTGGGCAATTGCTCCTCTTTCCTATTGATCAAGTCCAATGTACCTGCCAGTGTGTATGCGTATGAGAACGATGTGCCCGAAAAGGTGGGGAAGTTTTCCGATCCGGCTGCGCGCAAGGAGGTAATGCTGGATAAATTCCTTTTGCATATGGACCAGGGTTTGTCGTTGGTGCTGAAGGCGTATCCATTTCCAGTCTTTGTCCTGGGTGCTGAAAGGGTATTGGGGCATTTCAGGCAGATAACCCATAATGAAAAGAGCATCGTCGGGTATGTTCATGGCAATTTCCTGGATGCTACCGAGTCCGAGATCAGAGGCGTACTCCGCCCTTACCTGGACAACTGGCAGCAGGTGCGTCAGACCGATCTTATCAACAAGGTCAAGGCTGCCGGCGAGGAGAACAAGCTGAGCAAAGGCATACGTGAGGTCTGGAAGGCATCGACAGGACGGAATGCAAGGCTGCTGGCAGTAGAAAAAGGTTTTATCTATCCTGCCCGCCAGGCGGCAGAGCCTGGCAGCATTTACCGCGATACGGCAATCGACAATAACCCCTTCTATATAAAGGACGCAGTGGATGATGTCATGGAAAAAGTGCTTGCAGGGGGCGGAGATGTGCAGTTCGTGGAAGACGGATCATTGAAGGACTATGGTCATATCGCACTGATACGATATTACTGAGGATAAGGTGCATTGTAGCAAGGGCCGGATGTCTATCCGGCCTTTTTTTGTATATGCCCCGCATAGGGGAGGTCAATGCCCCATATAGGGAGATCAATGTTTTGAAAATGCCATCAAGGGCGTATGCGTGCGAAAGGCAAAGCTTTCCGCCTTGCTGGGATAGAATATCTTTTCGAATAGTGTCCGCCGTCTGTCGGTGAACATAACAACCAATGAAGGTTTCATTTTTTGAATGAATTTATGCAGGTTGGCTGCCACAGATCGGGTCTCGTCCATTATTTCAAGATGAATTTGGGTTTCGACATGAAATTCCTGTCTAATGACTTTTTCGAACAGATCCTTGTCGGGTAGCATTTCGTCGGGACCTACCAGGTGAAGTATATGAAGCTCTGCCTGCAGGTGATGGACCAGCGGCACGATCTTTTCCAATTCTTCCTGGTAGTGATTGAGATCCGTGGCATACAACAGGCGCCTGACCGGGATAGTGCGATATCCCTTGGGTACGACGATGACCGGTGTGGTGGCTTGGGTGATCATGTTGCCGGCATGTGTGCCCCAGAACCTGTGAAGACCGGCGGCTCCGCCGGTGCTCATACAGATGAAGTCTATATCCCTGTGCTTTCTGCAATAGTCCTGTAAGGTTACTTCAGGACTGATGCCTTCCACGATGATACAATCATATGCCTGATCATGTGCGTCCGCCCGGGTGAGGGCGCTGGCAGCCATTTGATGAAGCCTGCGCTGACGCAGGTTCAGCTCTTCTATCCTGTACGCCTCGTATTTTTTTTCACTCCAGCGTGTCGGGCGTGGGATATATGCCGCATGAAAGAAGATGAGCCGGGCTTTTTGCTGTCTGGCCCATTGGATGGCGAATCGCATGCCCGCCCGCGAGCCGCGGCCGAGATCTGTAGGGATCAATATCTTTAACATAACCTATCAGTTTGCATTAAAATTATCTATTCGTGGACGTTTGATATATGATCCGGATCATTTGCCGGTATGACAGGTCTCAAGGAAGGGCGGGCTACATGGATCTCTCGAATTCACAGACGATTTCAGAATTGCCGCCGGGTCTTAGTTGAGCCTGGTGACCATCGGATGGCATATCATCTACGGACGGGTATAGCCAGCAAGGGCACATCGCTGTGATAGCTCATTTTCCTGGTCAGGCTGGGATGAAAGATCCTTTCCCAAAATCCCTTTTTGTAGGTGATCATAACCAGGACATCGATCTGCTTTTTGTCGATGTGTGCCTGAAGCGCCGTTTCCAGATCATTACCGTATAGTTGAGCCGTCGTAAGCTCACGTTCACCATAGCGTTGCTGAAGCTGTTGCTCATAATAAGGCGTTTTGTGCGCATGTTCGAGAAAAACAGCCGCTTCTTCCTTGTCGGCGGTGAAGACAGCCGCCTCTACCTGCGCCATATATAATCCGGCCAGCTCGAAGATCTTGTCCAGAATGGGAGGATCGAGCTCAAACCGCTCGGTGGCGATGAGGAACCTGCCTGGTTTTTTCCAGGTATAAGTATGTGGGATGACGAGGACAGGCAGCGGGCTTATGGAGATGACGCCGGCCGTATTGCTGCCCCATAATTTTTCCTTCAGGCCCCCGGCGCCGGCAGTGCCCATGACGATGAGGTCGAAGTGCGAGTTGGCCGTTGCGGCTAGTACTGCTTCTTTTAAGGAGCCGATGAGGACAAGGGTATTCACAAAGATGCCTTCGCGGCCCCGGATGTCTGCTTTCAGGGCTGCCAGCTTATTTTCTACATCGTGCAGCATGGATTGTGTGAACTCCCTGTTGACACCCATGTAGTCCGTATAAAGGCTGCCCTGCCGGTCGAATGCATGCAAAAGAGTTATTTCTGCAGGAAGTATCTTAGCAGACTGGATGGCAAAATCCAACGCTCGTGCGGCGCAATCGGAGAAGTCCGTGGGGACCAATATCCTTTTCATATTTTAACGTTTTTAGTCATGAAATGTTTGTCAATGCATAAGCCCGACCAGGGATTTCAGGCGGCCGAAGTCCTTACTATCAGCCCGGTGCAGGAGAAGGTATTCGATGATATGGTCGAGGGTTACGATCCCTGCAAATCTGCCCTGGTCCATCACGGGGTAGATACGTTCTTCATCCCTTGCCAGCTTTTCCAGCACGTCCTGCACATCCTGTGATCCGTCCAGGGACTCGAGCTCTTCTTTTAGAAGATCCCTGAGAGGCTGTGTATATCTCATTTCCGCGATGGCTTTTATGATCTCCAGCCTGTTGACAGCCCCGATGGGAAGTTCGCCATCCATCAGTATGAAATATTTGTTGTGATTATTGGCGAGCGTGCCGGCTGCCTGTTGTACGGTCATTTCGGCCTGGAGGCTCGTGAAATCGTACATGAGGACCTCATGGAGTTTGATCCCCTGCACCAATGATCTCAGCCGCAGGTAATATTCTTCCGAGTCGGCCGAAAAGATGACAAAGATGCCAGTGATGGCAAGGATCGGGTTCAGCAGCAGGATGCCTCCTGCGATCAGCGCAACGGCAATGACTTTGCTGGTGATGGCTGCTACGGTAGTGGCTCTCACATAGTTCAGCCGGAAGGCCAGGAGGGCGCGCAGGATCCTTCCTCCGTCCATAGGGAAGGCCGGTATGAGGTTGAACAAAGCCAACCCTAAATTGGCTATACGAAGCAGGTAAAAGAAGGCCTGCCATGGAGTAACGTCAAAGTTCCCCGGCAATGTCCGGAATGAATCATGGGGTGTGGCAGGCGCCCATATTAACAAGGCTATGAGAAGATTGACCACGGGCCCTGCCAGACTGATCATCAGCTCCTGGAAGGGATTGGCGGGGAATTTTTCGATGCTGGCAATGCCTCCGATGGGTAGGAGGACGATGTTCCTGGCACGGATGCCGAATCGGGACGCAACGATGGCATGACCCGCCTCATGCAGGAGGACGCAGACGCAAACGGCCAGGATGAACAATACTGTCCAGGCCAGTTGTGCAGGCTCTGCGCCATATTTCAGAAAGGCAAGGAGCAGCCATCCGGCCAGCAATAGGAACGTCCAGTGGATGAACACGTTGATCCCGCTGAACTGCCCCAGCCTGAAAGAGCCTTTCATATACTATATTTTATTCAAGATATCATTTACCCGGAGAGGATCATATGACAGGTCTCATCCAATCCTTTGAGCCTGGTCATACTATTGCATAGGATCTTCTTATAATTTCAATTTGTACCAAATCTTTCTATATGGTCATTCTTGTAATGGGATTGCCGGGCAGCGGCAAGAGCTATTTTGCCCGGCAGCTGGCGGCATTGACGGGCGCTGAATATATCAACAGCGATAAAGTGCGACGCGTGATGCTCGAGGCCGCTACCTACTCCGATAAAGAGAAATGGATGGTCTATGACGAAATGCTTCGGATGGCCGTCGTGGCTGCCGGGAGGGATGTTGTCCTGGATGCTACTTTTTATACGCAGGCATTAAGGATGGCTTTTACCAGGGCGCTGGAGGAGACAGGGAGGGTAGCATTTATCGAGGTCGTGGCGGATGAGGCATTGATACGGGAAAGGCTGAGGCGGCCCAGGAGGGACAGCGATGCCAATTTCGAAGTATATAAGGAGATGAAGGAGTTATGGGAGCCTCTGTCCGAGCCGCACCTGGTACTACGATCCACCAACGAAAATATCGATAGCCTGCTGGATCAGGCAATGGAATATATACACTCCGAAATATATGAACAGGGGACAGATCGATAGGTTGATGAAATGCTTTTCGGAGCAGTCCGCCGGCGGCCTGCCCCGGCTGATCGAGACGCATATATCCTGGGTCATTATGGCGGGCGGCTTTGCATATAAGATAAAGAAGCCCATACGATACAACTTCCTGGATTTCTCGACACGGGAAAAAAGGGAATTTTACTGTGAACGCGAAGTGATGTTGAACAGAAGGTTGACAGAGGATGTGTACCTGGGCGTTGTGCCTGTAAGGTTGGCGGACGGGTGCTGCTTCATCGGGGGAATGCAGGGAGAGATCATTGATCATGCGGTGAAAATGAAGGAGATGCCATCTCACCGGAGAATGGACCTCCTGTTGAAAGAGGATAAGGTGAGCTATCTGCATATCGGCAGGCTTGCGGAAAAGATCGCAGGCTTCCATCAGCGGGCGGAGATCATACCGGGTAAGGATATCATGGATATACCGCTGAAGTTTGCCGACCTGGCGAACGAGCGGGAATTCCTGAGCAGGCACTTGTCGGTGGGGGCTGATATCGAGTGGGCAGTTCATGCGTCCCTATCCTTTATGGAAAGACATTGGGAACTGGTATCCACACGGCAACAAGAGGGGCTCATAAGAGACTGCCATGGAGATCTGCATACAAGGAATATATTTTTGTTGGAGGCCCCACAACCTTTCGACTGTATCGAATTCAACAACGACCTGCGTCAGATAGATGTGTTGAACGAAGTCGCTTTCCTATGCATGGACCTGGATGCCTTAGGGAGGCGCGAATTGGCAGCTCTCTTTTTGATCCGGTATAACGAACTATTTCCAGTCATGAGGACAAAAGAAGAGGAGAAGCTTTTCCTTTATTTCGAGAGCTACCGGGCCAATGTCCGGGCAAAGGTCAACAGCTACCGGGCAAGAAGCGCTACTACACCGGAAGAAAGGGATGCCGCCCTGCGGGAGGCGGAGAAATATCTATGGTTAATGAAAGAATATTTAGAACAGCTATGATCAATATGCAACATATGCTTCGGATGGCCGAGAATGCGGCCGTGGATGCGGGTATCGCCATTATGGATATCTACCGCCGGGGGAACATCGACCTGACGACCAAGGCGGATGCGAGCCCTTTGACCCGGGCGGACAAACTGTCGCAGAAGATCATTATCCGTCATCTGGAGAGGGCCATGTTGCCGGCGTTGTCGGAAGAGGCGGCAGCGGTGGAATATGAGGCCAGGAAGAATTGGAAATACTTTTGGATGGTGGATCCACTCGATGGCACCCGTGAATTCATTCATCAACTGGAGGATTTTACGGTAAATATCGCGTTGATGCAAGGGAGCCAGCCCGTAGCCGGCGTGATACATGCACCTGCTAATGGGGTGACCTGGCTGGGCTCGAAAGAGACAGGAGCCTGGAAAAAGAAAAGATCGGGTATCCTGCAGCTGCCGTCGCCGCTGCGCCGGAAAACGTTACAGGATCTTAAGGAAATGGAGATACGGCTGCTGCACATGCTATCCTGCGAGCCGTCAATAAAGGGATCTACCAGATGGATCTCTCCACCGAGCTTATCTACAACAAGCCTGACCTGAAAAATCCTTTTTTTGTGGCTTTTTAGTGACCAGGATCACCCATGGTTTTGACATAGGTTCTGGAAAACGCATTAGAAAAGAAGTTGATTTGTGTAAAACATAAAGCCATGAAAAAAATAAACTTCTTAGCAATGGCAGGTATATTGTCTATCCTGCTTTTGCCAGCTGCAAGCCGGGCGCAGGAGATCAAAATGCTGCCTTCCGTGATCGTTACGACGGCATCCAATGTCAACCAGTCTGTACTGAAGTCTTTTCAGGGCGAGTTCAAGAACGCCATGGACCCGGTGTGGTACAGGCTGGACAAGAATTATCTGGTCAAATTTATGACGGCGGACCAGAAGAATACAGCCCTGTTCAGGAATAATGGCCGGCTGGTCTATCATATCAGCTATGGGACGGAAAAGAACTTGCCGGATGAGATACGCGACAAAATAATGGGCAGCTATCAGGATTATAATATCACTGCTGCTATTCATGTCAATGAAGCCAACCGGAGCATTTGGGTGGTCAACCTCGAGGGATTGAAGAAGCTGATCGTCGTACGGGTGGAGGAAGGTGAGCTGGAAGAAGTGGGAAATTATGTAAAAGGATAAAAAAACGGGCGATAAGCCCGTTTTTTTACTATCAGCAATGTGTAATGAACAAGGGCGCTTTAAGCTGCCGCATCAATTGGTCGGCCAGGCTGGGATAAAGCCAGTTGGAGACCCTGCTTCTTTCATAGGCGCCCGCCACAACCAGCACCTCGGGCCCCTGGCCCCGGCACAGATCGATCAGTTCCTGTTCACCTCCCTGTGCGACTTTGTAGCCTGCCCGCGGATAGTGTCTTTTCATCCATTCATGGACCAGCTTATTATCCGGCACATGCATATTGAGCGTGCCTGATTTTACCGAAAGCACCAGGGCTTCTCTTGCGGACATGTCGGGGAAGAGATAGGTGAACATCTTTATGGCGTACATGGAAGAAGGAGACCCATCATATAGAAAGATCAGCTTTTCCACCGGCTGGAGCTTTTTGGATACCAGCCATACCGGGCAATGGGCTTCGTGGAGGATATTTCGGAGGAACCACCCTGGTATGTCCTGTTCGATGTAGGAAAAGGTTTCATTGGGATCGATGATCAGCAGGTCGGCGAATGCGCTCTCATGAAGCAGTTCTCTGCGGGCGGATCGTCTGTCCTTGTGGATGCTGTATGGCACGCCGGCTTCCTGGCAGGCTGCCTCGAAAGTATCGATCGATGCACGGCAGGTGGTAGCGTCTTCTTTTTCCAATTCTTCGAATAGGTCTTTTTCCTTACCTGCCTGTCCCACCAATGCTTCATAAACGACAAATCCCCGGGCAGTGAATTCCTGGAGGAATACGCCAACGAGATGTGCGTCATGCTGTTTGGCCATTTTTACGGCCTCTTCCAACGTGCTTTCGGAAAAACGGAGACCGTCAAAGGCCGCGATGATCTTTTTCATAAAACTATTTTGCTCCAAATCAAGAACATTTACGGTCGCATTGCAATGACGACGCTCAAAGGCTGGCCTGAATATAGTCATCCTGACAATCTGACAATGATCAGGGATTCTGTTGACACCGGTCAGCCCAAAGGCGTCTGTTTTGGGCTACTATTGTTACATATAATAAGGTATATGGCCATTCCGGTGAAAATGCGGCAATTCTTTGAAATGACAGGTGAACTCAGCAAGTTCACGGGCAGGCTGTTTGTGGAGGGGGTTAAACCACGATGGGAATTTGCGGAGCTATTGCGTCAATGTTATATGATCGGCAACAAAAGCCTGGGGCTGATAGGTCTCACCGGCTTTATCATGGGACTTGTGCTGACCATGCAGCTTCGGCCATCGTTGGTGGAGTATGGAGTGGAATCACAGCTGCCGGCCATGGTGGGCATTGCCATTGTCAGGGAGATAGGGCCGGTGATCACGGCCTTGATCTTTGCAGGGAAGATAGGGAGCAGCATCGGCGCCGAGCTCGGATCTATGAAGGTGACCGAGCAGATAGACGCCATGGAGGTCAGCGGCACCAATCCATTCAAATACCTGGTCGTATCGAGGGTCGTGGCATCGACCTTGATGTTGCCCGTACTGGTAGTCCTCAGCGATGGCATTTCATTGATAGGCGCCTATATTGGCGTAAATATCCGGAGCGTCACCAGTTTCCATCTTTTTTTCAGGCAGGTGCTCGATAACCTGGCTTTTGGGGATGTGCTTCCTGCCTTTATCAAGACATTTCTTTTTGGATTTGCAGTGGGTATCATCGGATGCTATAAGGGATATTATTCCAGCAAGGGCACCGAAGGGGTAGGGAGGGCCGCCAATTCAGCGGTGGTCATCTCTTCCATTATGATCTTTATAATAGACCTGATCGTTGTCCAGGTGACAGACATCATGGGAGTAAATTAGAGGGTATGGAACCCGTGATCACGATAGAGCATTTGTACAAACGATTTGGCGAACATGTCGTGCTGCAGGATTTTTCAATGACCGTGGATAAGGACGAGAATGTAGTGGTGCTGGGTAGGTCGGGAGTAGGCAAATCCGTGCTGATAAAATGTATCATCGGTCTTCTGCGGGCGGACAAGGGGAAGATCGTTGTTTTAGGAGAAGATATCGAAAGCCTGGATCATGACCAGATGGATAAGATGAGGGCCCGGGTAGCCTTCCTGTTTCAAAGCAATGCCCTGTATGATTCCATGACCGTACGAAAGAACCTCGAGTTCCCGCTGAGGAGGCATTGGATCGACCGTACGCGTGAAGAGATCGACGCGCTTGTAAAGGAGGCATTAAGCAATGTAGGTCTGGCTGATACCATCGACATGATGCCCGAGGAGTTGTCGGGGGGGATGAAAAAGCGGATCGCGCTGGCGAGGACTCTTATACTGCGACCGGAGATCATACTGTACGATGAGCCTACCACCGGTCTGGACCCCGTAACGGGCAAGGAGATCAGCAACCTGATCATGGAGATACAAAAGAAATACCACACGTCTTCCATTATCATTTCGCATGACATGCATTGTGTCCGGCGGACCGCCGGACGGATCGTGCTGCTGATGGATGGAAGGAACTATTGTTCCGGCACCTATGAAGAGCTTAATAAGTCCGATGACCCGGCCGTCAAACAATTTTTTGAATAAAACAGGACATATGGAAGCGCCGACTAAAAACAATATGAAATTAGGGCTGATGGTACTAGCCGGACTGGTGGTACTGATCCTGACCCTTTATGGCATCGGCAAGAACGAGCATCTCTTCGGGTCGAACTTTCAGCTAAAGGTCCGATTCACGAATGTCAGCGGTCTCATGACCGGGAACAATATACGTTTTGCGGGGATACAGGTTGGGACAGTGAAGGATATCGAGATCGTAAACGATACCACCATCGAGGTGACCATGTTGATCGACCAGCGGGTAAAGCCTTTTATACACAACAATGCCGTGGCGTCCATCGGCACCGAGGGGCTGATGGGGAATAAAGTGATCAACATCACTCCTTCCACAAAGACGGCGCCTGAGGCGGCGGCTGGCAGCACGCTGCCGGCGCAGCGGAATATCAATACGGATGAGATGCTGCAAACCCTGTACAGGACCAACAATAATATAGCGGATATTTCTGACGGACTGAAAAATACCGTCCATCGTATACAAGGCAGTGTTGCATTATGGGCCATCCTGAACGACACCAGCCTGGCGATGCGGATCCGGTCGTCCCTTGTCCATATCGATCGGGCAGCGTCCAATGCAGAGTCCATTACCCGGGATATAAGTTCGCTGGTGGAGCAAACAAAAAAAGGACAAGGGTCTGTTGGCAAATTACTTACCGACACTGCATTTTACCAGAACCTCGACCAGGCCGTCCAAACCATCGACAGCGCCGGAAAGAAGGCGGGAGACCTGGCGAAGCATTTCGATGAGATGACCGTCCGGGTGCAGGAGTATATCGACAGCGGCAGGGGCCCCGTGAATGCGCTGTTGAAAGATTCGGCCATCGTTATGAAACTGAATGCGAGTTTGGACAATATCCAAAAGGGTACAGATGGCTTTTCCCAGAATATGGAGGCATTGAAACACAATTTCCTCTTTCGCGGCTATTTCCGGCGGCTGGAGAAAGAAAAAAAGAAACAATCCACCAATACCGTAGTACGATGAAATATTTTATAAGCATCCTGACTATCTGGGTATCCATGGGCCTGCAGGCGCAGGTCGAATGGCCCCGCACGATCATCGGGTCTGACGGTGGCATTTTCTACGTCTATCAGCCGCAGCCCGATAGTTTTTCGGAGAATATATTGCGGTTCAAGGCTGCCTTTACCTATTTGGGGAAAGGAAAGGGTGAACCAAGATATGGTTCTTTTCAAGCGTTGACCATGGTGGACATCGATAAGGACCAGCGGAGAGTAGGCGTGGTGCTGGCAAATATTTTGTTCCTCGCCATATCCGGGCCTCCCGACACGGCCTTGACCGATTATCTGAAGGAGACGCTGGAATGCGGGATACCGGCGGCGGCCCTGGATATACCATTGGATGATCTTGTCTGTTCGCTGCGGCTGTCAGGTAATGAAGAGGCAAAGGAGACCACGCATTTCAGGAACGATCCGCCACGGATCATCGTGGCGACAAAACCTTCCATACTTGTCTTTATCGACGGGGCGCCAAAGACGCGCCGGCATCCCGTCTGGGGAGTCAATATGGTGTTGAATACCCCCAATATCATCATGGAATCATTCGATGGATGGTATTATTTATACGGCGGCCGTCACTGGTACATCGCACCCGAAGCCGCAGGGCCGTATAACTTTACCGGGTATATCGCGCCCGACATGCAGCGCGTGCAGCAGGACCTTGCCAAGGCCATTGCATCCGAGTCCGAGCATACCGATACCATACGAGAGGGCGCCGGCATCGTGGAGGATATTATTGTCTGTACATCTCCGGCGGAGCTGATCCAGACCCGGGGGAAGCCTGTTTATCAGGGCATACCCGGAACGAGGCTGCAGTATGTGACCAATAGCAACGATGATATATTCAGGGACAGCGTACAGCAACGGTATTATTTACTCTTGTCCGGCCGGTGGTATGCCAGCGGAGGGCTGGAAGGCCCGTGGAATTATATCCCGACAGCAGAGCTGCCGGCAGATCTTGGGAAGATATCGGAAGGATCTCCAAAGGACAACGTGCTGGCCAGTATAGCAGGGACCACGGCTGCACGTGAGGCCGTAACAGATGCGCTGCTTCCCCAGACCGCCATCATCTCCCGTCACAGCATTGCGCCTGTCGTAACTTATGACGGGCAGCCCAGGTTCACGAACATTGCAGGGACGCGTCTCCAGTATGCATCGAATACAGCGGCCGTGGTGTTAAAGGACAGGGATCAATACTACTGTCTTGATAAGGGATTATGGTTTGTTGGGATGCGGCCTGCGGGACAATGGTCTGTTTGTACGGAGCGACCGGTTGAAGTAGATAGGATCCCTGCGGAATGTCCTGTTTATTTCTGCAAGTATGTGTATATATATGGTTCATCGCCCGACTTTATTTATACCGGTTATACGTCGGGCTATTTGAATGCATTTGTCAGCGGGCACACAGTCGTATATGGTACAGGCTGGAATTACACGTCCTGGATAGGGAATTCCTATTACCCAAGGCCATGGACCTGGGGTTTCAATATGGAATACAACCCCTGGTTCGGATGGTGTCTTAGCTTTGGCCTGGACCCCGAGTGGTTCAATACCTATCTGGACAATGATCACCGGAGGGCTGGCTGGTGGGGAGCGGGATATTACCGGCCTCCTTATATATGGCACCATTTCAGCGGTCACGGGTTGTATGAGCGGGACATGCGGAAGGTGGAGAATATCTCCTACGTCAATAATCTTTACAAACTTCGCCCCGATCACGTTATACGACAGGCTGCCGTGTCATTGTATACGGATACGATCGGGGATGTGTTCATGCATAAGGAGACATCCGGATGGATGCGGAGGGATGATGAACAATGGAAGCCCGTGGATGATCCGGGGCAGAAAGCCCGGCTGAATATCATCGAGGCGCAGCGGCAGCGATCCATCATGCGGCAACGGAATTTTTTAAGACAGCGGGGAGGATAAACTGATATGTTATGAAAAAAAAGATATGGCTTTACCTGCCGGTGGCAGTGATACTGGGATTATTGTATTTTATGAAAAATTATCACAGCAGTGCTCCCAAGGTCATTACCTGGAATGAATTTGAGAGGAATATACTCGACAGGCATGCTGCCGACAGCATCGAGGTCATCAACGGGGAAGAAGCCCAGGTATATATCAAAAAAGAGTTTGCGGATACACCTTATTTTAAGCCCGTGATGAGGCCATGGGGCGGGCAACAGCTCAACTATGGCCCGCAGTATTCGTTCGATGTCGGGTCGGTGGAAACATTGGACAGGCGGCTGGACGAGGCACAGCAGGGAATGAGACCCGAACAGAAAATAAAGGTATCGTATTCGAAGAAGTCGAACTATTTTATCAATCTTATCAGCTGGTTGTTACCGTTGGTATTATTATGGATCCTTTGGCGGCAGGTGGGGAGATCATATACCGCCGGCGGTGGCGGGGGCTCGAGCTTATTCCGGTTTGGCAATTCCACCGCCACGTTGCAGCAGGCGGATGAAAAGAGCAATGTTACGTTCAATGATGTGGCCGGACTGGAAGAGGCCAAGCAGGAGGTTAAGGAGATCGTAGATTTTCTAAAGTCGCCGGATACTTATACCCGGCTGGGCGCCAAGATACCCAGGGGAGTGATCATCGTGGGACCGCCCGGGACCGGGAAGACCTTACTGGCAAAGGCTGTGGCGGGCGAGGCGAAGGTGCCCTTTTTTTCGTTGTCCGGGTCTGAGTTCGTGGAAATGTTCGTAGGTGTCGGCGCCTCACGTGTGCGGGATCTGTTCCGCCAGGCAAAAAAGCAGGCGCCCTGTATCATATTCATCGATGAGATAGACGCTGTGGGAAGGAGCAGGGGGAAAAATGCTTATTTCACGGGAGCGAATGACGAGCGGGAGAGTACGCTCAACCAGCTGCTGACCGAGATGGATGGGTTCGGCACCAACAGCGGCGTCATCGTGCTGGCAGCCACCAACAGGGCGGATATGCTCGACCCTGCCTTGCTTCGGCCAGGGCGATTTGACAGGCATGTTTACCTGGAGCTGCCGGATATAGCGGAAAGAGAGGCCATCTTCCATGTCCATATGCGTCCGCTGACACTTGGCGGGGATGTCACAGATGCGTCGTTCCTGGCCGCGCAGACCCCAGGGTTTTCGGGAGCTGATATTGCCAATATCTGTAATGAAGCTGCCTTGTTTGCGGCGCGGAGAAAAAGTGACAAGGTGGAGAAAAAAGATTTTTTAGACGCCATCGACCGTGTTGTGGCAGGTCTGGAGAAGAAGAATAAGATCATCTCCCCGGAAGAAAAGCGCCGGGTGGCCTATCATGAGGCAGGTCATGCCATTGTCGGGTGGCAGCTCCGGCTGGTGGACCCCTTGATGAAAGTGTCGATCATCCCCCGGGGCAAGTCACTGGGCGCTGCCTGGTATCTGCCGGAGGAGCGGCAGCTGAGGACGGCGGAGGCCTTTACGGAAAATATATGTGCGGCATTGGGCGGGCGTGCGGCGGAGGAGGTTGTATTCGGAGATCTGTCCAGCGGTGCGCTGGATGACCTGGAAAAAGCGACAAAGGATGCGTACAGGATGGTAACCTATTATGGGTTCGATGCTGCCGTGGGGCCTGTAAGCTTTTATGATTCCACAGGTAATCCCGATGCCGCATTTCAGAAGCCCTATAGCGAAGCCACCGGTGAGCTCATCGATGCAGAAGTACGTAAGATAATAGGTGATGCCTACCGGCGTTCGAGATCCATCCTGGAGCAATATCGCCCGAACCTGGATGAACTGGCGACGCTGCTGCTGAAAAAGGAGATGGTATACAAGGAAGATATTGAAAAGATCATGGGGCAGCGACCGAAATGAACCGTTGGGGATTAAGCCTCCGCTGGATAAGTCCGGTTAAACCAGTTCTTTACCACCTGAGTGAGGCCCACATAGCACACCAGGATAAATACCAGCAGCACCCAATACAAAGGGGGCAGGGGAACAAATCCCAGAATGCCCGCCAGCGGGGACATCGTTAACCAGGCCCCCACCATCACAATGATCACCGAAGTCAGGATCAGCGGCCAACTGGCCACGCTTTCGACAAACGGTATCTTGTTCGTCCGGATGACATGTATGATCAGGGTCTGTGTGAATATGGATTCAACGAACCAGCCGGTATGAAATAAAGCGGGATTGTTTTTCCCATCGAATACATACAGCATGAGAAAAAAGGTGATATAATCAAAAATGGAGCTGATCGGACCGATAAAAAGAATGAAACGTTGAATAGATGCAATGGACCATTTCCGGGGTTTGATCAACCAATCCTTATCCACATTGTCGGTAGGAATGGTAGTTTGGGAGAAATCATATAAAAGATTATTCGTCAGCACCTGTAGCGGCAGCATGGGGAGGAATGGAAGAAAAGCGCTGGCGCCTACTACGCTGAACATGTTCCCAAAATTGGAGCTGGCAGCCATTTTGATGTACTTTATAATATTGCCGAATACCTTTCGGCCTTCTATTACTCCCCTTTCCAGCACCAGCAGGCTATTTTCCAGTAAGATGATATCGGAAGACTCTTTTGCGATGTCCACAGCGCTGTTCACGGAGATGCCTACATCGGCAGACTTTAACGCCGGGGCATCATTAATGCCATCGCCCATGAAGCCGATAACGTGCCCCCTGCTTTGAAGAGCCCTGATGATCCTTTTTTTCTGCGCAGGCACCAGGCGGGCGAATACACTGGATTCTCCAACAGCATCGGCAAGCTCCTGGTCACTCATTGATTCTATCTGCGAACCCAGCAATAAGTTTTCCGCCTTGATCCCCACCTTTTTGCAGATGTAGGTCGTAATGATTTCATTGTCCCCCGTCAATATCTTGAGCTCGACGTTCAGCTCCCGCAGACGTTCCAAAGCCTCCGGCGCCGAAGCCCTGGGAGGATCGAGGAAGGACAAAAAGCCCAATAACACCATGCAGGCTTCATCCCCTACAGTATAAGCCGATTGATGGGACACTTGCGGAATGACCTTATACGCCAGGGCGATCACCCGGAATCCTTCCTTATTCATGTTATGGGCCAGTTCAAGTGCGGCAGTCCGGTATTCCGTGGTCAACGCTACGGCTTCTCCGGCGATCTCGACTTTCGTGCACAAGTCTGTCAGCCCTTCTACGGCGCCCTTGCAGATCAAAATATGATTGTCGGACCCATTTTGTATCACCACCGACATCCGCTTGCGGATAAAGTCAAAAGGGATCTCATCTATCTTTTTAAATCCCTCTCTAATGAGCTCTTCCTCCAATTCCTTATGATCCAGGACGGCATCATCCATCAGATTCTTTAATCCCGTATGGAAATAGCTGTTCAGATAGCCGTACTTTAATACTTTCTGATTGGCGTCACCCAGCAGGTCCAGGTATTTTTCCAAAACGATCCTTCCCTCGGTGATGGTCCCCGTCTTGTCCGTACAAAGTATATCCATGGCCCCGAAATTCTGGATGGAGTTCAATCTTTTGACGATGACCTTTTTTTTAGACATGATCAACGCGCCTTTCGAGAGGTTCACTGTTACGATCATAGGTAGCATTTCGGGCGTCAGCCCTACAGCTACTGCCAGCGCAAACAGGAATGCTTCCATCCAATTTTGCCTGGATAGCCCATTGATCAGGAACACCGCAGGTACCATCACAAAAATGAAACGGATCATCAACCAGGTGAATTTATTGACCCCTTTATCAAAACTCGTCTGGACTCTTGATCCGACGATATTGGTGGCCAGGGACCCAAAATAGGTTTCATCCCCCGTATGGATCACCCTTGCAGTGGCTATTCCGCTCTCCACGTCCGACCCGAGATAACAAATGTCCAAACGCTCCAGCGGGTTTTCCGGACCCTGTACAGGGCCGGCACTTTTCTCCACCGGCATGGACTCTCCCGTCAGGGCGGATTGATTAATAAAGAGATCCTTTGCCTCCAGCACCTGTACATCGGCCGGCACCATGTCGCCGCATTCTAATAGTATTATATCACCCGGCACCAGCATCTTGATCGGCAGATCTTGCTTTTCACCATCCCGGATGACGGTGGCATGGGTCCGAACCATTGCCCTGAGCTTCTCGGCTGCATGATCGGCCCTCATTTCCTGAACATATCGCAATACAATCCCCAATACAACCATCACCAGGATTACCAGGGTCGCCCGGACATCACTGGTGAGATACGAGATAAAACCCAGAACCAGTAGTAAAATGACCAGCGGGTTCTTAATATTATTCCATAGCCGTTTCCACCAGGACAGAGGCTTTTCCCTGGCAATCTCATTATATCCGTATTCCTCCAACCTTTTCTGCGCCTCTGTATTTGAAAGGCCCGGGAAAAGAGATGCCGGAATTGCCATGTTGGATTGACCAGTGGTTTCCATCTGTATCGCTTCCTGAAGATTCTCCATGGGATCAGGTATGTGCAATGAATACGGGCATGCCGTGGTCGGCGATGATCTGTTCTGCAAAGCTTCTCTTCGTCATATAGGAAAAGGCGTTCCTGCCAAAGGAGCCGGTGATCAGCATGACGGAGGTTTTCTCCCCGATCCAGGTGGCGAAGTAGTTGGCTGCGCGGAAATGGAGCTTGGAAAAGCCCATGCTGCTGAAGTGCAGGCGGGTGAATTGTTTGAGATTTTCCAGGTCGGGTATTTCCTCCGAAGGCTCGTCCCTGACAAAGACGATCTCGGTGGGCAGATCGGTGTATTGGGGGAAAAGGTAGCAGAATTGTTTGATGGAATAGAGGCTGTCCTTGCTGCCATCGTAGGCGATGATCAGATTCTGAACGGGCTTGTATTCCTCCGGCACGACCATTACCGGGCATTCCGATGTATGGAGGGCTTCCTGTAGGAACATATTCGGTTGTTTGGTACCGCCGTCCTCGCAAAAGAGCTCGCCGCTGAGAACTACCAGGTCCGAGAACCTGCTTTCCTTGGCAAAGAGCGTCTTGTCCCAGCGTTCGTCATTTTCATGCGTGTGCTGTTTGATGTGGAGCGCCTGGCATTTGCTGGCGAACAATTCCTTATTCTTATTGACCTGCTCCCTTTCACGTTCCCGGACCTTCAGAAAAGGGTCTGCGATGGGAACATAGCTTGCGCTGGCTATGAGCTCATAGTCCAGGGGACAGAAAAACAGGCCTGTGAGGCAGACGGGTTCTTCCTCTATCAGCCGACGGAGGAAGTTGAAAGCCCCTTGGGGAAATTTTTCACCTGTGGCTACAAATAATATTCTTTTCATAACAAATAAATTAGATAGTGTACGATAATGGTGTACGATAAAGGTAGCCTCTGCTATCGACGGCGGGTGTGACCATGTCCGGGTCGGTGGCTGACATTCATCAGTAATTCCGCCCTTTCGATATGACCATTGTCATGCAGTGTGTCCGCTGTCATCATGGCCAGCAGCCGGGATGACTAGTATTTTTATAAAAACAAAACTCCCCATGCGTACTATAATAGCTCCCGTCAATTTTTCACCCAACTCCGGTAATGCGGCCCGTTATGCCGCGGATATGGCAGTGGCGGTACAGGCAGATCTTTATCTGTTATACGTATTACAGTTGCCTGTCAGTGTAGCGGAATTCCCGTTGAACGACTATGTGTTCAATGAAATGCAGGAATCCGGGGCCGAAGCGTTGAAGCAGCTGCAGGAAGAGCTGGAGAAGAGGACCGAAGGAAAGATAAAAGTTTTCACAGATATGGAAATAGGATCTGTGGAAGCTAAGATCGAGGAATACTGCAAGGAAAAGCATCCCTTTACCGTAGTGATGGGCGCTACAGGGCATACACTGGAGACGGCGCTGGCCGGGAGCAATGTGGGGACTGCCATGCAGCGTCTGCGGTATCCTCTTATCGTCGTCCCGGAGAGCGTAAATTTCAAAAAGATCAGTAAGGTCGTGCTGGCCTGTGATCTCGATGATATTTCCGGGGGCATGCCTGTAAAGCCTACCTTTTTGAAGGAGCTGCGGGATTTGTTCCAAACGAAATTCGAGGTAGTGAATATCAATACGACCAGTCAGGCAAGGACGACCGCGGCAGTCATGGACAGCGAGGCTTGGAAATCCTGTCTGGAGGAGTCATTTCCGGAAGTACATATCGTGGAGACCGACAATGTGGAACTGGGCATCGGCAAGTATCTTTTCGAACATGGAGCGGATATGCTGATCGTATTTCCCAAAAAACATAATTTCTTCGCGTTTCATAAAAGCCATGCAAAACGGTTGGCCCTCAATGGGAACGTACCCATCATGAGCATTCATTCCTGAGGGCCTGCCCCCTGCATGGTATATTTTTTGCTGCCTGGCTTCCATGAGCAAACCAAATTCCATGGCCAGTCACCGGCGCCAATTTTTAGCACAAAGCCTGAAGGCCGGCATCATTACCGTTACTGCCGGCAATTTGTTGACATCCTGTCATTCCGAGGGAGAGGAAAAAGAGGTCTCGCCGCCGGAAGATCTCATGCAGGAACATGGACTGCTTAACCGCATTTTGTTGATCTATGACCACACCCGTCAGCAGATCGTTTCCGGCCAGACGCCCAATCTGCCGGCTCTCAATGCATCCGCCGGCATAATCCGCAGCTTTGTGGAAGACTATCATGAAAAGCAGGAAGAGGATTACCTTTTCCCCCGATTCCGCAAAGCCGGCCAGTTCACCGACCTGGTAGATATCCTGCTACACCAGCATAATGCCGGACGTCGTATCACCGATCAGCTCCTTCAATTGACCAAAAGCCCTTCCGTCAATGCTGCTGAATCCCAGCAGCTCGTATCACTTCTCTCCGTCTTTAACATAATGTACCGCCCCCATGAATCCCGTGAAGGCACCGTCCTTTTTCCCGCGTTCCGCAAGCTCGTCTCGCGTCACGAATACGATTCATTGGGAGAGGAATTTGAAGACAACGAACGCAAACACTTTGGACAAGACGGCTTCGAGACGATGGTCTCCAGGGTGGCCGATATTGAAAAGCAGCTCGGCATCTACGATCTCAACCAATTTACTCCCGTCTAAAGGAGCGCCAGCCAGGCAATAGACGTCAAAGAGAGGAGGCATAGGCCGGTCGCCCGCAGAAGTTATCCTTGGCAAGCCGGGCTCTTTCCGTACGCAGTAGATGCAAGTCAAAGGCTTTGCATACATGACGGAGAAAGGGACGCCCATCTGCTGTGAGTGAAACTTCATTGCCTTCCACGCGGACGAGCCCGTCCTGTTCCAGACTGCGCAGCACCGGCAGGGTCCATTCTTTGAGCTGAGCTTCTCCGGAGCGATCCAGGGTTGTATGGCCTTTGCAGGCAATATCCAGGATATGCCTCCGGAAGGTTTTGTCTTCTTCCTGCAGGAAATAGCCTTTGCGAACGGCGGGCTCACCGGACGCGATGGTCCGATAATATTCTTTCAGGGATTTGGTATTCTGCGCGAAGGCATATCCCGTATCGCTGATGGCGGAGAGACCCAATCCTAACAGGATACTACTTTTTTGTACAGTATAGCCCATAAAGTTGCGATGGAGGGAGCCATCCTTCCAGGCCAGGTACAGCTCGTCGGCGGGCAATGCGAAATGATCCATGCCGATGTCCGTATAACCTGCGTCCATGAAGAGGCTTCTGCCATGACGGTATAGCTCCAGCTTTTGGGCGGGCGAGGGAAGAAGGCTGCTATCGATGAGACGCTGGCTGCAGCTGACCTCCGGGATATGGGCATAGCTATAAAAAGCTACCCTGTCGGGACGAAGCTGAAGGGATCGTTGTATAGAGTATTGAAGCCTGTCCCGGTCCTGTGCCGGCAGGCCATAGATCAGGTCGAAATTCACGGAAGAGAATCCTGCCGACCGGGCTTCATCTGTAGCCTTTTGTACATTTTCGAATGGCTGGATCCGGTGGATCAGCTGCTGCACCTCGACGTTAAGGTCCTGTACGCCATAGCTGATGCGTCGAAATCCCGATTGGTACAATGCATCCAGATGGGCCCGGGTAGTATTGTTGGGGTGTCCCTCCACGCTGAAGCTATAGGAAGGATGGAGCGTTGCCTTGTCCAGTATGCCTTTTATAAGATGTGTGAGATTGCCCGGGGAGAAAAAGGTCGGCGTTCCACCCCCCAGATGCAATTCTCTTATCACCGGGGGATGGGGCATAAGGTCAAGATAAAGCCGCCATTCCGCGAGGACGGCCCTGATATATTCCTCCTCCACCGAGTGATTGGTCGTAATGCGTTTGGTACATCCGCAATAGATGCACAGGGATTCGCAAAACGGGAGATGGATGTACAGGCTAATACCTTTTTGCCAGTCGGCTTCCGTTATCTGTTGGGAGATACCGGTCTTCCAGGCTTCGGGGTCATGCATGTCTTTCCAGACGGGTACGGTAGGATAGCTGGTATAGCGTGGAACAGGAACATTGTATTTAGTCGATAGATCGGTCTGCATAAGGAACATTGTAAGGTTAAATGACTTCGAGTGGTGTGGTGGCGTGTTGAAGGATAGGGGCAATATGCTCTTTTCTTACGTTGTCTACGTCTTTGCGCATCGACGCTGCCTTAGCCGGGTCCTTTTGCAGTCTGGCTCCCATTTTTAGCATAAACTTATCTCTCCAGGAAAGCTTGCTGATGACGACCCTTCCAGGGAGAAAGAAGACATTATCCGGTCCGATGAGGTCATGAGGAATATTGGTGCGGGCGATCGTTTGCTGTTGTTCCCGTTCGGATGCCGGTGTGCCGCAAACGATGAAAAAAAGTACGTTTTTGTCGCCTAATGCCGGATTGTTTGCTTTTAACCAGCCCTTTATAAGCAGCTTGCCGATATATACAGAGCTGCCAATGATCAGGGTATCATAGAGGAGCAGGTCTTCATAAGTGGTCTTTTCGGCTCTTAAAAGGGGCCATTTCAGCTCCTCAGCGAGCCATTCTGCGTATTGCCGGGTGGCGCCATAACGGCTGCAGTATACGATGGCGCCTTTGGTAGATGCGTTCATATCTATGAATTATGGAGCAATTTTACTATACAGAAGCTCCTTCAACCATGACCAAGATCAATGGATAGTACGATGTTGGTCATACTCGCGGGATCGAGCTATCAGAAACGCCATCCAAATTTAACGGATATTTCAGGGGTGAGGAAGGGAGGCGTATAGTCCAATACGCCCACATGCGCTGAATGATCGCCGCCGATCTTCAGGTGAGCACCTGCCCACGGATTGAGATAAAAACCCCGATAGATATTCCATACATAACCGCCGCCGATGGTATACATGTAGGCTGTATAATGCCCCGTTGCGGATGCGTCGCGCGTATCGATCTGCCCTTTCCACCATTCCAGGCCTGTCCCCATCCACCATTCGTGGAAGTCGCGGTGGAAGAAATAGTCGGCGATGAGGGCATATACCTCTATCTCATTGTTCGAGAATTTTTCCGGCAAGAGGAATTGCGGCGTGTTCACTTCCGTGAGCACGATCCTGTAACGAACATGTTTATAGCCCCCCCATACCGACATATAATAACCACCCGTAATGAAGGGCAGTACATCGGCCTCTACGCCACCCGTAAAGCCCGTGCGCGCCGGTGTTTTCTGGCCGGATGAGACCAGAGAAGACAGCAGTAACAGCAGCGGGAGCGACCATTTCATGATCGGTATCTTTTCGTGAAGTTGCCGAATTTCCTTTTTATAAATACTGACCAACCTGCTGTGCCGGGGAAGTTTTTCTCATATGTCCGGATGACAGACGTCATAGAACAAGTCTGTTCCAATTGCCATCTTTATTGCAAATTTCATCATTATGACAAAGAATATGGGCGATGGCGACAGGACCATACGGATACTGGTTGCCGCATTGATCATTATCTTCTATCTGGTGGGCGTTTTCAAGGGTATGCTCGCGATCGCGCTATTGATCGTGGGAGGTATATTCCTTTTGACCAGTTTTATCGGTATTTGCCCTATTTACAGTCTTTTAGGCATCAATACGTGTAAGGTGAAAAAAACGTCCTGATACAATGGCATCGCAGAAAATACATCTGGCTGTCCTGCGGCATTACCGTAGGGTAAAGACCCTTGGCAAGGCCGTGGTGGGGACATGGGGGGAAGAGGACATCCATCAATTCAGGGTGGAGGTAAAAAAGTTGAGGGCTTATTTACGTCTGGCCGGGGCCACACATACGGGTATAAAAGCCCGGCTTCCGGGCAGGCTGCATGTCTTCTATTCCATGACGGGTGTTATACGCTGTCTTCAGCTTCAACGCAAAGGACTGGAGGATGCGGCTGCCCGGCTGAAAAAAGAACTGCCCGACACATGCAGCGCTTTCCTTGAAGGCCGTATCGAGACCGCCATTGCCGTGATCCGGGAATATCTACAGCAGAATTCTCCATTGGGAAAGACACGTGCCGAATGGCATGTATCTGTACATGGGCGTGCAGCAGCAAGGGGTGTCGAGACATTTATCCGGAAGAGGAGGGATATTATCGTTCCGGGGGAAGCTCTTCCTGACGAGGAGGGGTTACATGCCATGCGTAAGGCCATGAAGGACATTTTATATGTGTGGCCTTTTTTTTCCGGTGACGACATCCTTTTACTACCGGAGAAATGGCATTCCAAGAGCAATTTGCATTCCTGCACAGAGGTGTTGGGGGAGTTTCACGATATTTGCATACAGTTGCAGCTATTGCAGGACAATCACTTCCTCCTGAGCGCAGATGGTCGGGCGGGCGCCTTGCTCGAAAAAGTTCGTCAGTTGTGGCTCAAAGACAAGGAAGAGAAACTTGGTCAGCTGCGACATTTATTATTGCTTCCCGCTGAGGCCGGCAATGAGAATCCCCTCGCCCCCGGTGATCTCAAAGCGGAATCTTATGAACTCCACGTCGACTGAACAAATGGGACAGGTCAAAGATCCTTCCAGCATGCGCGCCATGCTGATGGAGAAGCCGGGTGTTCCATTAAGGCTTGTTACACTACCTATACCAGAGCCGGGTCCCACACAGGTGCTGGTAAAAATTATTGCCTGCGGCATTTGCCGTACGGACCTTCATGTTGTGGATGGAGAGCTGCCAAACCCCAAACTTCCGCTTATTCCCGGGCATGAGATCGTCGGCGCCGTCGTCCGAACGGGTGCGAGCGTGTCGGCCATCCGGCCCGGCGACAGGGTGGGCATTCCCTGGCTTGGCTATACATGCGGAACATGCCGGTATTGCCGGCGGCAACAGGAGAATCTTTGTGAACGTGCACTATTCACCGGGTATACATTGGATGGCGGCTATGCGGAATATACTGTGGCGTATGAAAACTATTGTTTTCCTTTGCCTGAGCGGTATGCAGGACCCGAAGGTGCGCCATTGTTATGCGCGGGTCTTATCGGATACAGATCATACACCATGACCGGGCTGAATGTTCAGCGGCTGGGGATGTACGGTTTTGGAGCAGCGGCGCATATTCTTGCACAGGTAGCAAGGTACGAGGGGAAGGAAGTGTATGCCTTTACCAGCAAGGGCGATGAGGCGGCGCAGTCTTTTGCAAAGAAGATGGGGGCCGTCTGGGCAGGCAGCTCTTTAGAGACGCCGCCGCATCCGCTGGATGCGGCAATAATATTCGCGCCGGTGGGGGATCTGGTCCCGCGCGCGCTGCAGTGTGTCGATAAGGGAGGAGTGGTTGTGTGCGGGGGTATACATATGAGCGACATACCGGCATTCCCCTATAAATGGCTTTGGGAGGAGCGGGTCATCCGCAGCGTTGCCAACCTTACCCGCCAGGACGGATGGGATTTTTTGGCGATGGCTCCCAGGATCCCCATTCATACCAGCACTCAACATTTTGCCCTTGAACAGGCCAATGAAGCGCTGGATGCATTGAGAAAGGGGAAGATCAGCGGGGCCGCTGTATTGGTGATGTGATAGTAAAAGGGCCGGATCAACATCCGACCCTCTGGTGTTTTAGGAGTTAGCGATCTTAAAGATCACAGGCTGCTGCTTATAAGACTTCACTTTACGCCCATTCTGTATAGCAGGGATCCATACGCCGCTCTTGCGGATGACCCGCATGGCCTCTTCGCGGAGCCCACCCTCGTTGGGACCGCTGATGGCACGCACATCGCTGACATTGCCATCCTTGTCTACGATGAACTGAACCATTACCGTCCCTTCTATCTGATTGTTGAGCCCGTCATCGGGATACCGGAAATTCTTGTTGAGGTAGCGGAGCCAGGCTGCCGCACCACCCGGGTATTCGGATTCGATCTCGACCTTTACAAAAGTCTTGTCGTAATCTTCTTCCTGCCGGGGTTTGGCGGGACCTTCCACTACTCCTTTTCCTGCATCGGTGACGGGAGGTGCAACGACGCCTTCATCTTTTACACCCTCCTGGTTGATGGTGCCGATGCGGGTGTCTTCCAGCTTTTCCTGTACCGGTGGTTTATCCTCTTCCTTGACTTCGTTGTCTTTTACGATGCGGGGAGGAGTGAATTTCGTTACCTCGACCTTTTGAGGTGCGGCTGCAGGAGGAGGGGGTGGCGGCGGCACTTCGGCCTTTTTTTCTTCCACCACCGTTTCCAGCTGAACATCCTTTACATACATGACCTGCCTTTGCTGTACACTTCCGTGGTTGACAAGAAAGAAAATGGCGAATAGCGATCCTGTCACGATGGACATACCTCCAAGGGACAGCAGCAGGCGGTTGTTATAGTGTTTTCGCAGCTCGTAGGCGCCGTATTCCTTGTTCCTCCCGTCGAAGACGATGTCGAGGACACTGCTGCGTAATACTTGATCGGGTTGCATATGACAATATTTTGGTGAATAGGATTTCTCTCTTCAAATCTATCGATTGAGGCTTGCCGGAAATATGACCTGATATTCAACAGGTATTGATCCCTGTCAACAGCTGAAATGACCGTCATCATTGAGTTGGCGGGATAGTTGTGGTACTTTGTGCAAAAACCTATGTCGTTCCCATTCAAGCATCCCTATGAACCCGCTGCTGAATATTCAAAGCCGGTAGCGTATTTCTGTATGGAATATGCCATTCATCAGCCATTGAAGATCTATGCAGGCGGGCTGGGATTTCTGGCCGGCTCGTATTTGCGCAGCGCCTTTGAATTGAAACAGAACCTCGTAGGCATCGGTATTTTGTGGAAATATGGGTATTATGACCAGGTGCGTAAGAGTGATCAGACCATGGATGTGCTTTTTGAAGAGAAGGTATATGGGTTCCTGCAACCTACCGATATAAAATTCAAAATATCCATCTTTCAGCATGATGTATGGGTCACTGCTTGGTATCTTCCTCCTGAGGTGTTCAATACGGCGCCGTTGTTCCTGTTGAGTACCTCGTTGCCTGAAAATGATTACCTGGCCAGGACCACCGTCCACAAGTTATATGATCCCAATCCTGAGACAAAGATCGCAGCTTCCATACTTTTAGGGGTAGGAGGCGCGCGGCTGCTGGAGGAACTGGGCTGGCAGCCAGAGATCTATCATCTCAGCGAGTGTCATGGTCTGCCGCTGGCGTTCTATCTGTATGATAAGTACAAGGATATGGCTGAGGTGCGGCGCCGGCTGGTGTTCACCAATCATACCCCGGAAGAGGGAGGCAATCCGAAGACAGACCTGTTGCTGTTGGAGAAGGCTGGCTTTTTTTCCGGGATACCCATTACAGAGGTCAGATCTGTCGTGCATGCCGGGGACAGTGTGCTCGATCACACGCTGACAGCCTTGCGTATGTCCGGGATAGCCAACGGCGTGTCCAGGATCCATTTGCAGACCCTTCTCAGGATGTGGAAGCCTTACCCGGACATTTGTCCCCTTATTTCCATTACCAATGGTCAGAATGCTGCATACTGGGCTGATAAGGAAATGTATAAAGCCCTGGAGGCGGGCGATGATCAGGCGTTGATACAACGAAAACTTACCTGTAAGGACCTGCTGTTCGAGATCGTAGCGGACCAGAATGGAGAGATATTCAGGCGGGATGTGCTTACCATCGTATTTGCCAAGCGATTCACGGGATACAAGCGAGCCGACCTCCTGCTGCGGGACAGGGACAGGTTCGACAGACTGGTGAACAACAAGGAACGGCCTGTGCAGATCATATGGGCCGGCAAACCCTATCCGATGGACTATGCCGCAGTGGGCGTCTTTGACAAGATCGTGGATGCCTGTAAAGCTTATTCGAATTGTGCGGTCCTGGCGGGATACGAGCTCAAATTGTCGAAATTGTTGAAACAGGGGGCGGATGTCTGGCTAAATCTTCCCCGTCTGACCCATGAGGCTTCGGGCACCAGTGGTATGTCGGCTGCCATGAATGGAACGATCAACGTATCCACTGCTGATGGATGGTTCCCTGAATTTGTGAAGGACAAGAACAATGGGTTTGTAATTCCTTCATCCGACCCCGCGCTGCCGGAACATATTCAGGATGATAAAGATGTGATCAGCCTTTATGATATGCTGGAGAAGGAGGTGATCCCCCTGTATTATGACTATCCATCCAGCTGGGTCACTATCATGAAGAACAGCATGCACGATATCCTGCCTTATTTCGACAGCGGGCGGATGGCGGCAGAATATTATGCAAAGCTTTATACATGATATTTATCAGCCGGGAGGCTCACCGGGGTCATGCCTTCCCCCTCTCCCGTCCATTAATTTCGGTGTACTTAAAAGCAAAGCCATGTTGGGAATATTAACCATGCCTGAAATAGAACGGCTGCTCAGCAAAGAGGTCGTTGGCCGCATCGGATGCACGGACGGGGAAAAGGTCTATATAGTGCCGATCAGCTATGCCTATGATGGAGAGTATATTTATTGTCACACCCATGAGGGGTTGAAGGTGGATATGATGCGGAAGCATCCTATTGTCGGCTTCGAAGTAGATCATATGCAGAATATGGCCAATTGGCAAAGCGTGATCGCTCATGGAAAATTTGAAGAGCTAAAAGAACTGTCATTAAGAAAAGATGCGTTGGAGCGCCTGAATGGGCGTATCCTTCCACTCGTGAGCAGCGAGACAACTCATTTATCCAAAGACTGGCCGTTTTCGCCTGCTGATCCGAATAACATCGATGGTGTGACTTTCCGGATCCGCCTGGAGGAAAAGACGGGGCGGTTTGAGAAGTCCCCGGCCCCTGCACAGACCTTTTTCAGCATATGAATGTCGTCAACCCTGGGCCTGAGATTCAATATACACCGGCCAGTTTCCTTTCTTCCAGGATTATAATTTCTCCCTGGTGGAGGTCAATGAGCCTCTCGGATCGAAGGTCGCTCAATATCCGCATCAGATTCTCATTGGTGACCCTGTTCTTTCCTGTTAGAAATTCCTGTACTGCTCTTGCTGATATGGGTTCCTTCGAAGATTTGATTTTTAAGATACTTTCCGCAATTCTCCCCCGTAATGCTTCATAAGACAGATTCGTTATTCTCTCCTGCCTGTCAAGGTCGTTCCCGACCAACAGCCGGATGAATTGTTTTGCCACCATGTTGTCATATGATAGCAATTGCGTAAAAATATCTGTCGGGATGACCAGGACGCTGCTGTCCTCAATTATCTCTGCATTGTCCTGGTGCGCTGTTTGTTCCAATATGGCCATATACCCGATGAAATTCCCCGGCAGATGCTTATTGGTGATGAACTTGTCACCGTCTTCATTAATAAGATAGGAGTGGCCGGCCCCTTTTATCAGGAAGTACGCAAAGTGCGGCTGATCCCCTTCTGAAAATAATAGTTGTCCCGCGGAAAATGCTTGTGTAACAACCTGGTCAGGATCGATGTCCATGTCCACATCGTATTTTGCGAAATGGACGAATTTTCTGATGCCTGTCTCGTCCCGGCTATAAAGCACCTTTGACAGTTCGCTTCTTTTCAGCCTTTTTTCTATGGCAGTTAAAAGATCCTCGGGTTCGAAAGGCTTGGTAATATAGTCGTCCGCACCCATTCCGATGGCTTTCCGGATTTCATGAAGCTCAGTTTTGGCAGTGAGGAATAGAAAAGGAATGGAAGACGTATCTGAATTTTTGCTGAGTAGGTAAAGGACGCCATAGCCATCGAGCACCGGCATCAAAATATCGCAAACGATTATATCCGGAATTTCTTTTAATGCCAACTCGACTCCTGCTTTTCCATTTTTTGCTGTGAGGACTGAAAAGCCATTCAGGCCAAGAAATTCCGCAATATTATCCCGGATGTCAATATTGTCCTCGATAAGCAACAGCTTTTTCATGCGCGCCTGATTTATTAAGAGTCGAAACAAATCGTTAGCGAATGAGCCCTAAAAGAAGAACAATAATTTAAGGTATTTACTGCAGGTGGACAAAATTATTTTAGAAGTATTTAAAAATCCGATACTTAGAACCTTGAATGAGCGTGATAATCTGTTGTAAGGCAATGAGCACGATCACCAGTAATAATGAGCGATATCAGATTTTATTCTTTCCGGAAATAATAAATTTGGAAAGACATGAAAGAATTTCGCTATCATAATGAGATCAGTATTCCGCTGGATCAAATCCATCTGAAAGGTGAATTGATCATACCATTGGGAGCAAAGGCTATCGTGGTCTTTTCTCATGGCAGCGGCAGCAGTCACCTGAGCCCTCGAAACAAGAAAGTGGCGGAAGTCCTTCAACTTGGCGGTTTAGGTACCTTGCTATTCGATTTGCTTACACCGGAAGAAGATCAGACGTATGCTAAGCGGTTTTCAATTGAACTGCTAACTGCCAGGCTGGTGTCGGCTACTCATTGGCTGGAGAAACAGAGCGACGCACGAAATTGCATTTTTGGTTTTTTCGGAGCAAGTACCGGAGCCGCCGCCGCCCTGAAGGCGTCCGTTTATCTGCCGCAGATCAAGGCTGTCGTATCGCGGGGCGGAAGGCCGGATCTGGTTACGAACGCGCTAAGTATGGTAAGGGCAGCCACTTTGCTGATTGTTGGAGGACTCGATACAGAGGTGTTGGACCTCAATAGGCAGGCTTATGATCAGTTGCGTTGCACAAAAGGACTGGAAATCATTGAAGGCGCTACTCACCTTTTCGAGGAATATAGGGCCATGGACAGGGTCTGCAGCCTGGCCAACTCATGGTTCCACCATCATCTTAAAACAGGTTAAGGCCCGGCTCGTAAACTTCGTGAAACTGTAAATATTCAATACAATGAGTAAAACAAAAATCCCCCAAATACCTCCTGAGCTGCCGCGACCTGGTAAGGAGCCCCCCGAGATCAGACCTGACCCTCCCAAAGAACCATTGGCCCCGGACCGAGGCCCTGAGATCAACCCGGAAGTGCCGCCGGAGGAGCCTGAACCGAAGTGGGAGAGTCTCGAACCTAGTCCCCGTTTCCTCAAAAAACCACGGAATGTCTATGTTTTCTCCGGTCATGGGGTGCTTCCGGCAATATCAGCAAAGGGATATTCGTTTTAAAGAGCATTTCCCTCGTATTGCTCCGAAGAAACCATCTTTCCGGTAAAGACTCTTTATGCGGTATCATTACCAGCATATCCACATGATGTGTTGAAATGAAATTATCGAGCGCCTTAGTGATATTTTTATCCAGTGGGTATTCATAAAGGGGCTCCATTTTTCCAACCATTTTACTCAGATTGGAAGGCCGGTTCAGAACTTCAACCACTTCGTCGGATTTCTTGGTAATTACCCTTACAATATATAGTTTCGAATGAAATTTTTCTGTCAGACCATTAAGGGTGTCTAATAAATGCGTGCCTGCTTGTGAAGAAATATCGTTCGCAAGGGCTATGGTCTTCGGGCTTTTATAAGGCGCATTCTCCGGTATTACTATTATAGGAATCGTGGTCTTTCTTGCCAGTGAAGTGACGGTGCTGCCAAAAAATCTGCGTGTCGATTTTCCACTCCCCTTCATGCCCGCTACAATAAGGTCCGCATTCATTTCTTTGGCAGCTTCAAGGATCGCCTTGGCATTAGAACCTTCCTTAGCCAATATTTCAACAGGAGTGGCATTTTCGGAACTGAGGAAGTCAGCCTCTCCTTCTAACTTCTGTGTTGCCAACGCCCCGATATCCGGCGCGACGAAAACTAAGGGTTCTGTCACCGTAACAGGCACTTGCTGGTAGGCGTTGACAAGGACCACTCTTCCGTTGAATGCCTTAGCTAATGCTATTCCATATTGAGTAGCATTGCGTGCGGCCGCTGAGAAATCGGTAGCTATCAATAAAGTCTTCATAAATTTAAATTACCCCTCAATAGTTCTAAAAAAAAGGATAAAGGTCTCGTTGGTGCTTGATTCTAATCAGGTAATCCTTTGACGCTGCTCATAGTTTCTATCCGGCCCTTTACTTATTTTCAAAGAAATGTCCCAGTATGTTTACCGATAGAATAGAAGCAGGTAGGTTGTTGGCTGAAAAGCTAAAAAAGTACCAGGGTCAGGCCGGCGTAATTCTTGCCGTGCCCAGAGGCGGTGTGCCGGTGGCTTATGCCGTGGCTAAAGAGCTGGGTCTGCCGTTGGACCTGGTCCTCACCAAGAAGATCGGTCATCCGATGAACAGGGAGTATGCTATCGGCGCTGTAAGTCTGACCGATTCGTTCGTCATTCCCCATCGTGGAGTATCGCAATTTTATATCGACCGCGAGATCAAAACGATACGTGAACGATTGAAAGAAATGTACCGGAAATTTATGGGAGACAAGGAGCCGGAATCCCTGGCCGGAAAAACCATAATCGTGATAGATGATGGAATTGCTACGGGAAATACCTTAATGGGCACCATAAACATGCTGCGCAAGGATAGGCCTTCTAAAATCGTCATAGCGGTCCCGGTAGCTTCCGAAAGCGCCGTTCAAAAATTGTCGGAAGTAGCAGATGAACTGGTAGTCGTCTCGATACCGGAGGAATTTTATGGTGTCGGTGCTTTTTACGAAAATTTTGAACAAGTAAGCGACGAAGAAGTGATCTATTACCTGGATAAATGGAGGAGAGAAATAATGAAAACCGGGTAAGAAACAGAATCCCTTCACATGACTTATGAATAACTTGACTCAACGGGTGATTACGGGGGCGATTTTGGCACTGCTCGCTTTGCTCGAGTTTTACCGGTTATTTCATACCGCCGGCCTCTCTCCGAATAAAAGGGGCGGCGTTATATTGTCCATCGGCCTGGTCGTTACCTGTGCCTTAACCTTAAGTAGAATGATTGGGCCAAAAGTTTTTTTAGTTAATATTCCTATCACATTCGGGGTTTTTATCTCCGAATTGTTCCGGCGGGAAATAAATCCTTTTCACAATTTGGCCTTCACTTTTTTAGGCATTCTATGTATCACGGTTCCCCTCTGCTTCTTTATTACCATAGCTTACTTTCCGGTGCCATCCGGAATATATCATCCGCGAATACCTCTTGGGTACTTTCTAATTCTTTGGGCAAGTGATTCCGGCGCATATTTTACAGGTAAAGCATTGGGCGTCCATCCTTTATTTAAACGCATCTCGCCTAAAAAAACATGGGAAGGAAGCCTGGGAGGTGCAGCGTGTGCGTTACTCGTCGCTTACCTCATTTCACGTTATTTTGCTGCGCAAAATGCAGCCGGCTGGATGTATACGGCAATGATAATAATTGTCACGGGGACGTTCGGCGATCTCATAAAATCGCTTATGAAAAGAAGCCTGAACCTGAAAGACTCAGGGACTATCTTGCCGGGTCATGGTGGAATGCTGGATCGTTTCGACACATTATTGGGTTCAGCACCGTTCGTTTTTTGTTATTTTGTTTTATTCCGGCAGGTGTAGAAACAGGGTAAAATCAGCCATCATAACATTTCCGGCGCAGGGCCGAGCACATTATCATCCTTTTTCTCCGGCTTTTTAACAATCACGCATTCTGTCGTAATAAACATCCCCGCCACAGAGGCTGCATATTCCAATGCGAGACGGCTGACCTTTACCGGGTCGATAATACCTGTTTCCAGCAAATGTTCAAATTTTTCCGTTTTGGCGTTAAAGCCAAAATCGTTTTCGCCTGCCTTTACCTTTTGGACGATCTCCGATGGCTCCAGCCCTCCATTCAGTAAAATCCGCTTCAATGGCTCTTCCAGTGTCTTGCGAAGGAGCCTCAAGCCAACGCGCTGATCGTCGTTAAGGTCCTGAAACTGTTCCAACTCCGGGAGGCAACGCAGGTAAGCCACTCCTCCGCCAGGAACGATCCCTTCTTCCATCGCCGCCCGGGTGGCATTAAGGGCGTCGTCGACAATATCTTTCTTAATATTCAGCTCGATTTCCGATGACGCACCAACATAAACAATTGCCACACCACCTGCAAGCTTTGCCAGCCGCTCCTGCAACTTTTCCTTATCGTAATCGGAAGTGGTGGTCTTCAATTGCTCTCTGATCTGTACAATAGTTCCTTCAATACCTTTTTTATCCCCTTTTCCCCCGACAATGGTGGTTTTATCTTTTGTAACAATAATTTTATTGCACCTGCCAAGATGGGATATATCGGCATTTTCCAACTTCAAGCCCTTTTCTTCGGCTATGACAGTGCCGCCGGTGAGCACGGCGATATCTTCCAGCATTTCTTTTCGACGGTCGCCGAACCCGGGTGCTTTGACAGCCGCTATTTTTATTACTCCTCTCAGTTTGTTTACGACCAATACGGCCAATGCCTCTCCATCGACATCTTCCGCAATTATGAGCAGCGGTTCATTCGCCTGCGAAACTTTATCCAATAATGGGATCATTTCTTTCATTCCTGAAATTTTCTTATCGTATAAGAGGACGTAAGGATTCTCGTAAACGACAGTCATTTTTTCAGGATTAGTAATAAAATAGGGGGACAGATAACCCCGGTCGAATTGCATGCCTTCGACAACCTCTACATATGTCTCAAAACCTTTTGCTTCCTCTATAGTGATAATCCCTTCCTTACCCGCCTTGCGCATGGCTTCCGCGATCAATTTACCTATTTCCGGATTATTGCCTGCCGATATGGATGCCACCTGCTCGATCCTGGAGCTGTCTGTCCCGACGGGAATAGCCATCTTTTTAAGCCTGGCCGTAACCAGCCGCACTCCTTTGTCGATGCCGCTTTTTATATCCATCGGGTTCATGCCCGCCTCCACCTTTTTGAGTGCTTCATCTATCAACGTCTGCGCCAGCAGGGTGGCAGTAGTCGTCCCATCCCCCGCTGACTCTGCAATGCGGACTGCAGCATCCCGTACCATCTTTGCACCTAGTTCTTCTACCGGATCTTCCAGCTCGATTTGTTTGGCCACTGTAACGCCATCACAGGACATCTGTGGCGACCCGTCCATTTTCTCAAAAACCACATTTCTCCCTCTCGGCCCCAGGGTTATAATCACCGCTTTTGCCAGCCGCTCTACCCCGGATCTCAATTTTCTCCGGGCATCCAGATCGTAGTCAATTTGCTTTGCCATAATTATGGATTTGAAAATCCCCGCCTCCCACGGCGGCGACCTTGCCAAATCTAGCTGCATTCAAAAAGGAATTGGTTGATTTTCCTCAGCCATCTTACTGATTTTAATTGGAGACCGATTTAACTTTGGAGAGATGACGGCAACTTTCGAACCTTTTTATAGACGATTTGTTTGAAAGATAATATAGTTCTATGGGTAGATATTTATTGAGCAACCTGTTCGTGGTCATATTTCTGATATTCTTGTCATCTTGCCGCGCTCTTAACTTTTATGGCGATGCTGACAAACCCTTCTATAATTCCGGTGCAAAGGAAATTGCCAATGCGGAGCCTTCCGATTCGCTCAATGTGGTGACATTCAACATAAAAAAAGCCAGGAAAATACAATTGGCGATTTCCGAAATGAAGGAGCTGGATAAAAAAACGCCCATTGATATCTATTTGTTACAGGAAATGAATGAAGAAGGAGTTGAGGCGATTGCAACGGATTTGGGCTTGAATTACTTGTACATCCCCATCGCGCATGACAAGTCGGATAAAAAAGATATTGGCAACGCCATTTTAACCAAAGGTACAATAGAGCATCCTGAAAAATTGATATTGCCTCATGCAAAATGGCAGAACCAGCAACGGCGGGCAGTTACCATTGGCGAAGTAAATATTCATCAAAAGAAAATATTGGTGTTCAGCGTTCATACGGAAACTGTAGCGATGAGCCGGAAAATGAGGGCTGACCAGGTTGATTCCGTTATTCGCTACGGTCAGCAGGAGTCGTCGCATTATCAGTATGTTTTGATAGGAGGGGATTTTAATACCGTCTTTCCAAAATATTCCCGCTCGGTGGTAAATAAATTCAACAGAAATGGATTTGATTGGCAGACATCGAAGGTTGGCAGTACAGCGAAGGCAATGATGGGATTGGTAACACCAATAAACGACTATTTATTTTCAAGAGGGTTTTTATTCATGAACGCCTATGCGATACGGAATTCAAGATCGAGCGATCATTACCCTGTATTTGCGACATTACGCTATTGAAGGCCTGCCTGCGGGACTTTCCATTAGAAAAATTTCTATGTAGCGATCCATCCTCCATCTACTGCCAATGCCTGCCCGGTGACGAAAGAGGCAGCGAACCTTCCCATGGGTTCCATATCGGCGAATTGTTTTTCTGCGGCTTTATCTTTTCTGGGTAGCGGCAGAGACATATGACAGGCCTCACTCTTTTCATTGAGACTGGTCATAGGTCGGGCGGAGTGGTTGTGGTACTTTGTAAGAAAACCCATTTATGCGAACCGATATCGAGATAAAGGATGATGTAATGGCCCAGTTAAAGGGTGAGCCTGCACTAAATGCCGCCATGATAAACGTTTCTGTCAGCCATGGCGTGGTCACGCTGAGCGGCGAGGTCGATAGTTATTATAAGAAGATGGCCGCGATGGATGCTATAAAGGTTATTTCGGGCGTGCGGGCTATTGCAGATGATGTCCATGTGGGCATTTATGGAGGCGACAGCAGGACTGATACAGAAATCGCCGAAGCGGCAGCTACGGCAATGAGCATGCATCGGGACATAGACGAAAAAAAGATAAGGATCAGTGTGGACGAGGGCATCGTGACGCTGGAGGGAAGCGTGAACTGGAATTTTGAGCGCAGGGCTGTCGCAGAGGTGATCAAGGGCCTCAAGGGAGTACGTGGCATCAATAATTATGTCAATGTGCGGCCGGACGTGCCGCCTGAAAGCATCCGGGAACAGATACGGGAAAGCCTGCGCAGGAATGTACGTTTGAATGCCGACCGGATCATTGTGGACGTGGCAGACAGCAAAGTCATGCTTAAAGGTACTGTGTCATCGTTGGCGGAAGGTGAGGATGTTGAACATGCTGCATGGTCTGCTCCGGGTGTAGTGGAAGTGGATAACAAACTGGTGATCGAGGAAGAAGGGTATGGCGATTGAAGCAAGCCGCCTTTGGAGCGGCCTGTCGGCATGATTGGCAACACTTATAGGATTTCACCCTGCTCATTTGTCTCTATCCTTATTCTTTTACTGCCGTTTTCAAGAAGCAGTTTATATTTTTTCGTCGATTGCTCTGTCCCTTCAAAATATGTTACCAGATAGGTATCTTTGGTAATAGCCCAGTTCGGAAACCTGGTAGTGACAGATTTTGTAACGACAGAGGGCAACTTGACATTTTTATATTTTTCTGCCGTGCGTATCAATTTGCCGGTGCTGTCATAGGCGGCGAGTATTTGCCCTTCGGGCAAGTAAAAAGATATGAAGTAGGTATCATAATCTTCTTCATAATACTCGGACTCTTTGATATCATAGGCGGCTGCCGTCCGTTGAAGACGTTGAACAGGTATAGCCACTTCTTTGCCTCCTACCGTTTTAAGGTATTTATAGTTGGCTGGGATCACTGTCACAGCCGGCAACAATTGAGAAAAGGCAGGCGCGGCGCTCAACATGAAAATGCCTGCCATCAAGAGAAAAGTACTGTGCTTCATACGCTTGATTTTTTAGTTTTAGAAGATTTTAATGCTGAACCATCAATATTTTAAAGGTAAGACCTGTATGGCCGGCAAAGCTTTGATCAGCGTCAACATGGAGGGTGATTGTCCTCACTGAAGGAAAGCCCTGACCATAGTCAGGATAGAGATTGATCGTCATCATGCAGTTTGAGATATTGCCATACTAATTTTTACAAAATTTCACGTCATGAAAGGGCCTGCTTATTTGGTGAAGACAAGAAGCCTTGCCAAAACTTTTGGCTGGGGCCTATTCTTTATTAAATGATTACGGCATCCTGATTGCCGCCTGTGCCGTACTGGTCCTTGTAGCGGGTTACCTTTACCGGCGAGTGATCTCGTAGGGGGCGTCAATTTTAAATTTACTTTGGAGGTATGAAAACAGTAAAAACAAGATCATGGTTGGTGTTTTTCATACTTTTTGTCCTTCTATTCGGTTTGGCCGTCTATTACTTTTCTGAAATTAAAAACGAGTTCAGGCTACTGGAAAGGGTAAACCCTTATTGGCTCATCGCCGCCTTATGCGGGCAGTTCATGACTTATTTTTTTACAGCGCTGATCTACCAGCTGCTTCTAAAAGCTTACAGGCTGCCCCGCTTGCCAGGACGATGGGATTTGCTAAAAGCCTCGATAATCTCCTTATTCTTCAATCAGACTGTTCCAAGTGCGGGGATCAGCGGAAATACCTTTCTTGTCAATTTCCTTGCGAGATTCAACCTGTCGAGAACACCGGCCATTTCACTCATATTGGAAGAACTGCTGATCTTTTACTCGGCGATGGAAGCAATCATAATATCATTGCTGATAGCTTGCATGTTTGTTTACAGGTCATTTTATTCGTTCAAAGGAGTTCTGACCGCGGGCATCCTCATTTATCTGGCTTTTAGCTTAGTGGTATCCTTCGCCGGCAGGAAGAATATGCTTACCCGTCTGTACGATAAAGTCTCAAAAGCCAGGCTCGTAAAAAAGTTGTTCAAAAGCATCAATAAGAAGATGAGTGAAAGTGATATTCTAAAAAATGAAGTACTAGTATGGCCGCTGATAAAAAGCAATATACCGATGGCTATAAGAGTGTTCTTTCTTCAACTGGCGGTTGTTGCTGCCGACGGGTTCACCTTATATGTACTTTTTTTGGGCATCGGTCATCCTATTTCACCTTTTATTGTCCTGCTCACGTTGATCTGCACAAAGGTCATTTCTATTTTACCCTTTTTACCCGGCTCGCTCGTCCTTTATGAAAGCAGTATGAGCTTCTTTTTTGCAAGCGCGGGCGTTCCTGCGGGTACAGCCATCGTCGTCACCCTTGTCTATAGGTTCCTATCCTTCTGGTTTCCTATGCCTGTTGGCACTTTTCTTTACAGGCAGTGGCTAAAAAACGCCCCCTCTGAGATCAATCATCCCGCCTGCTGATGCATATCACCTTTTTTGGGCAGCTGATAGCTTATTTTTATAGAGACCGACTTTAGCAACTAGTATATTTTCATGAAACGCTATTTTACCAGGGAAGTACCATTCAATGAACTGGAAGCAGTCAGCGCCATCAGACAATGGAGTTATCCCCTGCAAAGCAAGGCCGATCTGGGCCCACTGCTTGACAGGATAGGAGATGCGCGGATCGTTATGCTGGGAGAAGCCAGCCACGGGACCCATGAATATTATATGTGGCGAGCCTATATTTCCAGACGCCTGATCCAGGAAAAAGGATTCAATTTTATTGCCGTTGAGGGCGACTGGCCGGAATGCTACCGTCTCAACCGGTTTGTCAAGGGCTATGACCAGGACAACAAGGGCGCTTTCAAGGTCTTACATGGATTCAGCCGGTGGCCAACGTGGATGTGGGCCAATTGGGAAATGGTGGCTCTGGCAGAATGGATGCAAATGTACAATACCGGAATTCCTGCAAATAAGAAGGCGGGATTTTATGGCCTGGATGTATACAGTCTCTGGGAAAGTATGGACAGTATCATGCAATATCTCAAAAAGGTCGATCCTGCTGCGTTAAAAGTGGCGGAAGATGCATTCCATTGCTTCGAACCCTTTCGTAAAGAGGAGGGTAGCTCCTATGCAAGGGCCGCGCAGTTCGTTCCGGACCTTTGCCAGACCGAAGTGGTGGAATTGCTTAAAAAGATACAGGAGCGGCTTCCGATGTACAATACTGATCATGAGAATGTTTTTAGCACCGAACAGAATGCGCTCGTAGCCGTCAACGCGGAAAAATACTACCGGGCCATGATCGCCGGCGGTCCTCATAGCTGGAATATTCGCGACCGCCATATGGCAGATACGTTGGAAAGGCTGCTGGACTTTCATGGAGAAGACGCAAAAGGCATCATCTGGGCGCACAATACACATGTGGGTGATGCCAGGGCAACAGATATGAAGGACGAGGGTATGTACAATATTGGTGAACTGGCGCGGCTGCAGCATCATGAAAAAGGGGTAGTGCTGGTTGGGTTCGGTTCCTACCAGGGGTCCGTAATGGCGGGCAGGGCCTGGGGTGCTCCGATGAAAGAAATGGAACTGCCGCAGGCGCAACAGGGGAGTTGGGAGCACCTTCTCCATATGGCGGGTAAAAACAACAAATTACTGATCATGGATGACCTGACCTCCAATGATATGCTGATGGAGCATCACATAGGCCACAGGGCGGTAGGCGTAGTATACAACGCGGCTTATGAGCAATATGGCAATTATGTGCCCTCGATCCTGCCGATGCGTTATGATGCTTTCATCTACCTGGATGAGACAAAGGCGCTGCATCCTTTGCACCTGGAACCCCAGGGGCGCCAGGTTCCGCAGACCTATCCTTTCGGTGTATAAGCCATGGTAATGAATAGTTCCATCTAAAAATGAGAAGTATGAAAAAGACAATTCTTGGGATATCCTTAATGGTATTAAGTGATATGCTGGCTGCACAAACTGCTAGTGTTGCGACCGTCCCTCCCGTGGTACAGCAATGCGTTCAAAGTGATGCCCGGTCAATTGCTGCCTTAAAATGGCAACAGCTCAGTGATAATTGGTGGCGGGCTTCCTATTTAGTCGACAAACAGCCTTTCACGAAAGTCTGTGGTTATAATAACCAGGAGGTTAGTATTGCGCTACCTGTCCGCGAGACCTTCATTGAGCCTGAAGTGATCTCTAATTTGATCGCGAAATACGGGCCTGAAATTTATGACATTACCAAAGTAAAAGGAAGTGATGGCCAGGATTTGTTTGTAGTAAGGGTCTTGCGACAAGGTCAAATAAGAATTGAACAGACGGCCAGGTTATGAATAGGCCTGGCGCTCCCTTTCAGGAGGGAGCCTTATCACGCCTTATCCAGCAGATACCTTTCACATCAGCCTGCCAGTGCGGTAACAGTAATACCAGGATGATCTCTTCTATCAGATCGAGCGTCGTTATACCCGCCATGATGTAGAAAAGTAAATACAGCGGTGGGGATAGGAAGAAAAGCAGCAGGAGAAAAGCTGCCTGCAGGACAGCTGCCGCCTTGGCAAGCAAGGTATGGAAGCTGCTTTGTTTGCCGTATCGGATCAGCGAGAGGGTGGTTTGTATGACGAATAGCCCGCAGAGTATCAGTAAAATAACCTTTTCACGAAGTACAAATTCCCATTTCAACACCAGCATTCCCACGATGGCCGCCAACACGGTAAGGTCGTCGCCAATGGAATCCAGCCGGGCGCCTACGATGCTGGTGATCTTGTATTTCCGGGCAATAAAACCGTCGATGGCATCGGTAAAGAAGCTGATTGCCAGCAGCCATTTGAACCATTGCAGCTCATGCCCCCACAATAAGAGCAATAACACCGGAGCTGCGGCAATACGGAAAACCGTGATGGCATTTACGATATAGAGACCGGATTTGCTCATTTCCTTTTATAAAGACCGGTGAGCCTTCCAAATCCCAGGATATGCCCATTCATAGCCGCCTTCAGCTCCGGCTCCCTGACATCTCTGTGGAGGTCCAGCAAGGTATCCAAGGCATATACATTGAAGACATAATGGTGTGTTCCATAAGAAGGGCAGGGACCTCTGTATCCATGCATCCTGAAATCATTGATACCTTCCGCCTCCATTGGGCGCGCCTCTTTGATATGGGAGTTGACGGCTATATTCCAGGCGATCCAGTGGATGAAATTGCCGCCAGGGGCATCAGGATCTTCCATAGTGATGGCAAGGCTTTGGGTTCCTTTGGGGATACCGGAGATGTCCAGGGAAGGGTTGAAATTGGCGCCGTCACATGTATATTGGGGACCAAGGAATTCTTTGCTGTTGATCCCGGAACTGGAGACGGTCAGAGGAGCGCAGATCGCACTGATCTTTTCGATGTTGTCTTTGATTGTCGATTTGCTACGCATGGGGTGATTTTTTAAAAGCCATTATGATGAGTGATGCTATCGACATCCCTTCTTACGCGGAGATAGGAAGTGGGAGTCACCGGATAGCCCAGCCGGAAGGCAATGGCGAGTGAAAGATGGTCAGGGATACGCAAGATCTTCTTTAACTCCGCTTCGGGGTAGCTCCCCGAAAGAGCGCTAACCACATGAAACCCAATGCCCAGACTGGCAGCCATCAGCCACATATTTTCCATTACACAGCCCAGGCTCATGATACCCAGGAAGTCTCCATCGGAGTCGGGCGCCCGCCTTTTGGGGTCGTACAGGAGAAAGATCATGAGCGGACAGCTAAGCATTTGATGGTGCCTTTCCAGGAAGGGCTGGTCCGTCTCGTTGACATGTGAATGCTCGGCGATAAGGCCCGGATGCAGCCAGGATTTTGGGAACATGGTGCTTAGCACTCCTGTCTTTTTCCTTTTCAATTCTTCTTCCGAAAATGACAATTGAAGATAATTCTCCTGCAAAAATGTCTCGGATATGGGGAAATGAATCTTCCTTATCTTTTCAAGGAGCTTTTTGTCGTCCACTACGACTATTTCGAAGTTCTGCATGTTGTGGGCTGTCGGCGCCCAACATCCTGCTTCCAGTATTTCCGACAAAGCCTCTTTCGGGACTGATCTGTCCGGGTCGAAAGCGCATCGTGATGATTGACGCCCTTTGATCAATGTCAATAATTCCTGCATGGTTAAAATTAATCAGGAGCATGCTGCCGATACAAGGATGCTGATCATTCCCATAGGTGATCATAGTCACCAGGACCCCAGGCGCCAGCGGACGGAGAGCCGGAGATATGGATAGGTCTTGTCCACCGTCTGGTAATGACTGTAATTGCCATGCAGACTGAAATAGCCCGATTCCATTACGATGAATGTATTGCCGATGGTTCGGATGCTGATCTCATTGGTCAACGCCTGTAGGAAATAGTCGGTAGCTATACCGCTCGTCGTATGCATCCAACCTCCACGGTATGTCACATTATAGTATAGTCTTCCGGCCAGGGCGACTCCCGCGGATGAACTAAAAGTTATTCCGGGGCCATAATCATAGTCTCTTGCGCCGTACAGGTAATGGTCCGGGACAGCTGCCAGTATCACGGGGCCAACGGCTATTGCCGTATGAATGACCAGGTCGTGGCGAAGGGGAAATTCCGAAAAGAGGTTCATGCGCATGCTTTGTCCGCTGTAAAAGAAAGCAGCGTTGTTGATATACTCAAAATTGGCGGAGAGGACCGCCGCATGACGGAATTTCCCCGAATGTATCATCCATCCCGTAACGGAACCATACACACTCACGATATTGACCTTGGAGCTGTCGTCCTGGCCGAACTCGACCGTGATATGCAGGTGGCTGAAAGGTTCGCGCAGGTATTTGTATGGATCGCCGTACAGGAGGTGGATCCTGCCGTAGACGCCGAATTTGCCGTCCCTGAATGGGTTGGTGTTATTGACATTGTACTTTCTTAACCCACCCTGGATCTCGATGCCCAAAGGGATGGAGTCTTCGGCCGTCAGGATGGCGGGAGGTTTGCCCCATTGACCGCTGGTGAGCCTTGTGAAGCCATTAGCAGGGTTGATAAGCATTGCCAGCACCTCGTTGACCTGTCTTTTTAGTCCCCGGCTGTGGTTATTCAGCAGCCGGTCTGTCATCCGATGGGTCATCTCACCCATCACAACGCCGCCAAAGCCGGTGTTGATAAAGTCATTGGGCGCCGGAGGCTGGTTTTCAGAGAAGGTCTCCCAAATATAGCTGCCGGCAAAGGCGGCGGGAACAGACTGCCAGAAACTATAGCCATTGCTGCGAAATGCGTTGAAAAAAATACTGCCATGGAATGGGTGCCCGATCTGGTTGGTTTGGAACCCATCGTCGTCCCATGTCCAGCTGGAAGGCCGCAGGTTATAGCCTATTGTGCTGAAAGATATGCGTGCATAATCCTTATCGGCAATGTACCTGTCGAAGAGGAATGGAGTCGCCTCTCCCAACATCAATGTCGCGGCGGCCCGTTGAAAATGACGTGTCCGGGCGGTACTGTCATAAAGCGTCACTGTCTGCTGGCCATGTGAATACGACAGACTACAAAGGAAGAAGATAGCGAGTAAAATAACATACCTCATGCACATGATTGTCTATACTAAGCTACACTGTGTCCTATGTGGATAGCATGATCAACCTCATCGGAAAGAGTGAGTCTCGTCCTTTTTACGGGTGACCTGTCCCTATAACTTTATCGTTCATCAAAACCATACGTTATGCGCACAGATTCAGAAATACAAAAAGACATTGCCGAGCAATTGAAGTGGGAGCCATTTCTCAATCCTGCTGAGATCGGGGTTGCTGTAAAGGATGGCGTAGTGACGCTGACCGGGGAGGTCGACAGCTATAACAAAAAAATAGGGGCGGAAATGGCCGCTAAAAAGATCGCAGGGGTCAAGGCCGTGGCAGAGGAGATCCATGTGGGGCCGTCCCCATCTTATTTGCGGACCGATACCGAGCTGGCCGCAGCGGCGGCCAATGTATTGAAATGGCATACGGCCGTGGCGGAAGATAAGATCAAAATAATGGTAGAAAAGGGTGTGATTAGCCTCAGTGGAGAGGTGGACTGGAACTTCCAGCGCCAGGCTGCTGTGGACGCAGTAAAGAACCTGGCGGGCGTCACGCGGGTCAATAATTATATCTTAGTGAAGCCAGGCGTTACCTCGAAAGATGTCCGGCAGAAGATAATTTCCGCTCTTCAACGGAATGCGACCCTCGATGCAGACAAGATCGTAGTGGAAATGCTGGGTAACAAGGTGCTTCTGAGCGGTACCGTACGGTCACTGGCGGAAAAAGATGATGCGGAGATGGCCGCATGGGCAGCTCCGGGAGTATCGTCCGTGGAGAACAGGCTGGGCGTTGTCGAGCCGGCATATTCATTTTGAAGTGCGAAACCGGCGCCGGGTATTCTCCCGGCGCCGCTCATGATAAAAAACTCGAATCGAAAATTGTGACTATGAGAATACAGCAATGGCATTATTTTGCTCATAAATGGAATAAAATATTTTCCCATCCCGCTTTTGAGCCTCAAAAAGCAAAATTGGTGCTTTGTTTCGGCAATCGGAACCTTTTGCATCACAAGGCGCATTTCGACCATCTGCGCCGGCTGTTCCCGCAAGCCCACATCGTTCTTTCGTCTACTGCCGGGGAGATACTCTCCGGCGAAGTCTATGATGATAGCATCGTCGTGACAGCCATGCAATTGGAAAGAACGCAGGTCAGGTGTGCGGCGGAGAAGATCATTCAGCACAGCTCCAGCCTGGAGACGGGCAAGGCCCTCATGAAGGCATTGTTTCGCGAGGACCTCCGGTCCGTACTGGTCTTTTCCGATGGGGTACGGGTCAATGGTACGGAACTGGTCAACGGGTTCAATGAGATCAGCCTTCAGAATATGCGAAATATTCCTGTTACGGGAGGGCTGGCCGGAGATGGGGTGATGTTCCGGCAAACGTTAACTGGTCTTGACCAGGCGCCAGAAGAAGGAATGGTGGTAGCAGTGGGTTTCTATGGCGACCATCTCAAAATAGGGCATGGTTCATTCGGCGGATGGGAGGAGTTCGGATCGGAGATGACTATCACCCGGGCGGAACGGAATGTCCTCTATGAAATTGACGGGCGCAATGCGCTGGAATTATATAAAGAATGCATGGGGCCTTTCAAAGATGATCTACCCGGCGCCGCCCTCCTGTTCCCGCTGTCGTTGAAGGACCGTGTGGGCTCCGGGCACGTGGTGCGGACCATCCTTGGCATCAATGAAAAGGAAAGATCAATGATTTTTGCGGGCAATATGTCGGAGGGCAGCACGGTACGGATGATGAAAGCCGACCTGGAGAACCTGATCGCTGCCTCGTCCGCTGCCGCGGGTCATGCATTGCATGGGTTGTCGGACAACCCGCCCGGGCTGGCATTGCTGATCAGCTGTGTAGGCCGCAAGCTGGTGCTGAAGGGCAGGACGAATGAAGAGATCCTGGCGGTGAATAGGGTCTTCGGCGGTGACGTGCCTCTTATCGGATTTTATTCTTATGGGGAAATATCCCCTTTGTCGCCGAAGAGCCGGTGTGAGCTGCACAACCAAACCATGACCATCACTACATTTTCTGAGATATGAAATTGAAAAAGCATGTGTTTAGTTCTTTTTTACCGGCCTCCCGGCGCCACCTGTCGGTCTTGGCGTACCACCACCCGTCGATCCTCCTCTCATTTGTTGGAAATTCTGTATCCGCATCTGCCCCCTTTCATGCATTTGTTCCTGCTTGTCGAGATGTTGGATGACTGCCGGCCTATTGGTTAAGTTTTTCCACTGATTGCCATCCCGTTGTTGCCAGTCTCCACGGCCATCCTTTTTGTAGACATTACCATTCCTGTCGGAATAGATGCGCTGGGCAGGTGGCTTGGTTAATACATCCGGACGAGGCCGGTAGAGATTATTGATGTGATTGACATTTTCCACCCGGCGTATATCCCTTTCGTAGAGTCCATGCCCCCTGTAGTGATGCCAGACATATGGCGGACGATAGCTCCTCGGGCCCCACCAGTCACTTACCCATGATCCCCAGCCCCATCCAACACCCAGATTGAACCAGTCCAATCCGAGATCATAACCAAAACACCAGCCATACCATGGGTTGTACCACATATTGAAACCCCAGGTCCACGGCCGCGGATAGTAGAAACTGCCCCACCAGGGAGCATAATAGAAGCCGGTGCCATAGACAATGGTAGGCCCATATATAAAGTCATTCAGGTAGCCGGGTGTATAGCCCATGTATACATAGTCGGGCATTACATCATAGATATACACATATTTGACATTATACACCGGATAGTCCGGAGGGATCAGATCTACTTCATCCGGCCGGGCGGTGCAAGCAGCCCAGGGACCGAAAGGACTGTCCGAAACAGACCATACTCCACCGTCTACACAATAAAAATGATTTTTGTATCGGATAACGGTGGCAGGCGTATTAATAGCATATTGCAGGTGAGTACCGTGGATGTCCACGAATTTCGGATCACCATCATAGGTCACCTGGGCAGAGGCGGACTTTCTGTCGATACGGGCTGTCTGAGGGATCTGCGCATCCAGGACCGCTTCGCGTGCAGCGTCGGTACCGGCTACACTGGCCAACACATTGTCCTTCGGCGAGCCTTCGGGGATCCTGGCAAAATCCGCCGGCAACGCATCGGCAGGCACATATTCCCATCCTCCTGTCAGTCTGGAGGATTTGTACCAGCGACCGGCCAGAAGAACAAAAAATAATTGGGAGCCGGTGTCCACAAAAATATCATCGTTCGAATTGGAGACATATAACAGCCCAGTGCCTGCTATGGGGTCGTACAACGGATCACCGTTGGATTGTATCAATTCCGCGGGTACGGTGGATACAACGATATCGGCGATCATATTAGCTCCTTCCCGGGCGGTGTCGGTATGCGAACCGCTTGCACTGTCGGCATTATCAATGGCCGCCTGGACCTTCGAAAGGTCCGGGGGGATGGAGCCGGAATAATAGTTATAAGGCCCTGTTGGCGAAAGGGCCAAATACCAATGCTTACCGCCGTATAAATACCAGCTGTTCCCATGTTTCAAAATGGTATAGGGGGTATTTACCACCACCTCCATCCCCAGGTCCTTATTCATTTGTATCCTGGGCTCGCCGTCGATGACCACCAGAATAGATGGTTTGGTCGCGAAAATAATTCCGGGCGGTCGGTTACTGAGACCCTGAGAGAGTTTCTTCGCCTCTGTATTCACGTCCAGGGAACTTAATAATTCATCCAAAGGTATATTGATCTCCAGCCCCGGGATGCCAGTCTCGAGGGTCGCCCTTAGCCCATTGGCGACAGCCGCGTCTGTTTGGCCCGGCAGATTTACAACAGGGACCTTCACCGTCAGCAGGCTCACCGTACGATCATCCCTGTCCGTCTCCACTGTGGCATTAGCCTGGAAGGTGCCGAACAGCGGGTCTGTCTTTCCTTTTTCAAGCAGGGAGAAGGCGGACCGGTAGATAAGGATATTATCTCTAAAGGAATCCGGCTGGGGGTGATAAATTTTGAGAATGGCGCCGGCAGCTGTAGTCAGGGTCTGCGGCCATTCAGTCTGCGCCCTGGCAATAAAGGATGCCAGACAACAGCACAAACAGCAGAAAAGGGGTATATGTTTCATATCAATAAGTTTCTATCCGCACAGCGGTGATCTTGTACTCCGGAGTTTGCACATATCTGTCGCGCCTGGGATTGGTTATCTGGTTGACGAATGTCCTGTTATCGCTAAAGCTTAGGAACAGCTCGCCTCTTTTAACGGCAGTATCCAACTTCACCGGACAGCAAATAGTCCCATACCGGCTTGTCAGACGGGCCATGCCACCCTCCTGCAATTCGCCCATATGGGCATCATCAGGATGCATGTGAACCTCATCGGTGGTGTCTATGTCCCGGTCGGGCGTCCGGTAGGTCATAGTGCCGGCATTGAAATGATAGAGGGCTCTGCCTGTTATCAGGATAAAGGGGAATTCATCGGTTGGCTGCTCCTCAGTAGGGCGAAATTCGACTGGGGTAAGGGCTGCTTTACCGTCTTCTGTCGGGAATCGGTTTGTATGCAGGATTCTCGTACCGGGGTGATCCGTATCCAGGCAGGGCCATTGCAAACCCCTTTGATCCAATCGTTCATAGGTAATACCTTGAATATAGCCCCAGACGCTGCGAATTTCATTCCAGATGGCTTTCGCATCCGCATAAGAGAACCAATCCTTCCTGCCGAATGCTGCCGCCATCCGGCAAACGATCTCCCAGTCGGCCATCACATCCTCTGGTGGCAACACCGATCTTCTCACTTTCTGTATCCTTCGTTCAGCGTTCATGAATGTTCCTTCTTTTTCGAAAGAGGAAGCCACCGGAAAAAAGACATCGGCAAACTGTTCAGCCGTCTCATTCATAAACAGATCCTGGACGATGACAAAGTTCAGGTTGTCAAATGCTTTTTTGGTTGCTGCCGCGTTTGGCATCGTGAAAAAAACATCATATCCGGTGATCCACATAGCCTTTAACGCACCGGCTGACGCAGCGTCCAACATTTCAGGAAGATTCAGCCCTTTTCGGTGTGGCAGTGCAGTTTTCCAGTATCCTTCAAATCTATCCCGCTGAGTCAGGACACTAGCCATGCCTGTATATACCGAAGGATCACAACCCATGACCGCGGAGCCCTGTACATTGTTTTGTCCGCGCAGCGGGTTAATACCTGCTCCTGCCTTCCCTATATTCCCGGTGATCAAAGCCAGGTTGATCAGAGCCAGCACATTTTCAGTTCCCTGTGTATGCTCGGTGAGACCAAGCCCATGACAGCACCACGTTGGGGCCTCTTTCGCAAACAGCCGTGCTGCATAACGTATGAGATGGGGATGTAGCCGGCAAATTTTTGCAGCCCTCTCCGGAGTCCAGGCCGATACATATTCCTTAAAGGCCTCCCATCCCCGTGTCCTGTTCCTGATGAATACAAGATCGGTCAGGTTTTCTTCTATGATGACCTGTGCCATGGCGTTGAAAAGAGGAATATTGGTGCCCGGCTTCAATGAAAGGTGGCAGGTAGCATATTTGGCAAGCTCTGTTTTACGAGGGTCGATCACGATCAGATTCGCGCCTTTCAGCGCCGCCTGTTTTATCCTGGCCCCGACCACCGGGTGACTTTCCGTTGCGTTGGCCCCGGCTACCAGTATGGTTTTTGCGAGTTCAATATCATCGAAAGAATTGGTGGAAGCTCCTGTACCCAAAGCCATGCTCATAGCCTTGGCCGTAGGCTGGTGACAGACCCGGGCGCAGTTGTCGACATTGTTTGTTCCAATGACCACCCGCGCAAATTTTTGGATCAGGTAATTATCTTCATTGGTAGCCCTCGCCGAACCGATGATGCCGATACTATCGGGTCCATATTCCCTGGCCGTCGCCTGCAACTTCTGCGCACTGTATCCTATGGCTTCTTCCCATGTAACGGTCTCCCATTTGCCGCTTTTGCGGATCATTGGATGTATCACCCTATCATTCGCATAGTTATATTCCCATGCATAACGGCCCTTCACGCATAAATGTCCCTTATTCACCGGGGCATTTTGGGCAGGATGGATCCCGGTAATAAGCCCGTTCTTTACGCCTGTTTCGATCTCGCAGCCGACGCCGCAGTAAGCGCATACCGAACGGATGGTAGTTTCAGGATTTCCATATTGAATGGCCTGCTTGTCTTCAATAGCGCCGGTAGGGCAGGTGTCCGCACAGGCGCCGCAGCTCACACAGGAGCTATTCGCGAAAAAGCCACTCGAATCCGGGATGATAGTAGATTCCGCTCCGCGTCCGGCTACATGCCACACAAACTGACCCTGCAGCTTATTGCATATGCTTACACACTTCTGGCAATGGATACAGCGGGACATATCAACCTGTATATAGGCATGGGAGGTATCGATGGGAGAGACGCGATCCTCTTTCATTTCCTGGATCGAATAAGAAAGGAACCATTTATGCAGCTCCTTCTGCGGGTTTTTGGCAATCTCGGCATACGGGTAACCCCTTGCCATCCATTGCAGGATGTCTTTACGGTAACTCTCGATGTCTGGGGTATGGGTCTCTATTTCCATACCGTCGGAAAGAAGCGTGCTGCACGCCGGTTGCCAACGGCTCATGCCGTTGACTTTTACCAGGCAAAGCCGGCAAACGGAAGCAGGCGGCAGGCGTTCGTCCGAGCAAAGGGCAGGCACCTCAATCCCAATACGCCGGAGCAATCCCAATATGGTTTCACCACCGCTAAAGGGATAGGACTTATTGTTTATACTGACCATTTTAGTCGATGAATAGTATATTATCCTGGATCCTTTTATGAACTTCCGGCGTTTCATCCCCATATCCCAGGATGATAGCCAACTGTACCTGTTCGGAAGGAGGTACCTGCAGACGGGTGAATATCTTTGTTTTTTCCACATATTTCCCGAACCCGACGGGGCAGCTATCGAGTCCATGGGACTTCGCGGCCAGCATTATATTCTGGGAACACATGCCGATATCCAGCGGAGCCCACTCATTGCCCCGTGGCGCAGTGATGAATATCACGACAGGCGCACCATAAAACACTGGGTCTTTCAGCTGGTGAAGGTCGATGCCATGAGAAAAGCTCAGCAGGTCGCTCACGATCTTTTTCGCCTGGCGGAGTCCCGCCTTGCCTGAATGAAGAACATCCTTAAAGGCTATTACGGCTATTTCTTTAGAAAATGCCCGTATCGTTTCTTTGTCGTTCAAAATATAAAATCGCCATGGTTGCCTGTTCATAGCTGACGGCGCCATGCGCCCTGCATCCAGCAATTGTTCGATCAATGCTCTCTCCACGGGAATATCTTTGTATTTTCTGACGGCCCTTCTTTCGTAAATAACCATTTCCGTATCCGTCATTCTTATTTTGCCGCCGGCAGTTGTAGGTTCCATCTAAAGTGAATTGAATGTAAAAGATCAATAATGCGCTACAAAAATGGGTATGCTGGTAGTCCTGGCAGTATCATCTTCAGGATTCTTTTCGAAAAACGATGCCAACAGCCCTCTGCCATAGGCCCCCATTACCAGGAAGTCGTTCTTCTTTTGCAACAGGTATTTGAATAAGGCGACAGTTGCTTCTTCCTCCGGGATGAACCATTCTACCTCACTGAAATGAACCTTTAACCACTCGGTGACACCTGATGCTTCTTCCGCCGTGAGGGCCTCGCCTTTCAGGTTGATAACCTGAGCCTTTTTCAACGTCAACTCGGGAAATAAGTATGAAAACTGTTTCATAGCAAAAATTGAAGACTTGCCGCCGTCATAGCAAAACACCACATTGTCGATATCTTCGAAAGTTGCCGGTGCAATGACTACGGGACAACCTGTGTCCTGGAGAATATCCTTCACAAAGCGGCTGGGGAGTCCCTCATAGGCTCCTGAAAAAGTTTTTGCATCCAGGATCAGTACGTCAGCAAACATACTCTCGGCAATAACATCCAGGGCCGGAGCTCCGTCATTGCGGTAGATATTTGCTTCTATGCCTTCTTCATCTGCCAACTCCTGGAAAAGCCGGATATTTTCATTTCTGATTGCGCTGCGGCCAAGGTCTCCCCGGCCCGCCCCCAAAGTCGCAGAAGCCACATACGGTATACCGCCATCGCCGTTAAGGATTACCTGTTCCTCACTAATCAGGGTATCCAGGAAGATGGCCGTTAATTTCGATTCGGTCAGCCGGGCCAGAAAACAGGCGAAGTCGACAGCATTTTCATCCAGGTTCTGGCTGTCAATGGCAAGAAGTATCCTTTCCATAAAAATGTTTTGCTTAAAGCTATTTTGTTGCCAGCTCCATTTCGATGACCCGGGTCAGCAGATCCCTTGATTATTGTCAAGGTGAGGCCGAATGCCCGTCATTTTTTACGGATTCACCGATATCATAATTTTATATAAAACTTTTTTTATGCTACAACCTGAAGCGCCAGTGACGCATGCACTATTTGGTATGTTTCTGCAGGACATCAGGGAGATTGAGAAAAGGAACCCCCGCTGTTTCAGGAACAAATACTACCGGTATTCTTTTTCTGTCACGGGGGATGAGAAATTTGATCTGTCTGTCGAGCCGCATACGCTTCCCAAAAGGATTGAAAAACAGATCAAATCATTATTTAATGCACGCCTGAACGGAGAGAGGGAAAAATAAGTCAATCAAATCTGGCAGTAAATCCGACATAAAAGCTTCTTCCCACCGCCGGAATGATCCCCGGACCCGGATACTCGTCCGTCCTCCTGGTGAAATAGGCCTTGTCCGCCAAATTGTTTATGCCTGCCTTCAATCCGAAATGGCGTAGCCTGTAGGATGCGCTAAGGTCCAACACCGTATACGCCGGGATATACCCCGCAATTGGATTGCTGCTCACCTTTACATTCGCTGCGTCGCCATACGCGTCACCCGTGTAGTTGACCTGGAAGGTAGATGAAAAGAAACGGGAATTGAAGATAACCCCCGCACGATTGATGACCTTGCTCGCCGCTTCCACCCGGTGGCCTTTGAATTCTCCGCTGGTATATTTCGCGTCCGTATAGGCAAATGAATTGAACACGCTCAGCCCATAGCTGGACCGCTCATTTAGAAATTTCAGCAGGTTGAATTCAATATATGCCTCGACCCCTTTGTGTGCGCTGTTCCCCGCATTGGTGCGATAGGCAAAGTCCTGCCCGCTGGCAGCATCTTTACGGATGACTTCTCCGATCCTGTTGTTATATGCCAGGTAAAAAAGACCCAGATCGAAGTTCAGGAAGCTGCGGACGGCCCCCCGATAGCCAAGATCGGAATTATACCCCGTCTGATCCTTTAGATTCGGATCGATCTTTGCCGCCACCCCGAATGGCTCCAGCTGGGCATAGTCGATGGGCCGGTAGGCCTGGCTGATATTGGCGTAAAGACTCGTACTCCCGGATGTCTTGAGCTCCGTTCCTATCCCCGCCAACGGAAATGTCCGGGTACGTTTTTCATCCGGCGCCTGCCGAACACCTTCCGTCTCCTTATATCCCGAGGCGGTGCTATAAATATATTCGAATCGTATCCCGGGCGTCACCGTGAATCTGTCACCTAAGCGAAAGATATTCTCCGCGAAAGGCGCCAGGTTCGCTGTCGTAAAATTCAGATTATAGCCCCAGTCTCCCGTAATAGAGAGATCGAAATCGCTGCCCGTGGTGCCTTCACCGCCGCCCTGGCGCTTGAACCGTGCATAAGCCGCCCGGAAGCCCGCCGCCAGTGTTGATGTCCGGGCGCCCAACCGATAGTTGGTCGACAACCGGAATTCATTCGAGGTGCTGTGCATGAACTCCCTTCCCACTTCTCTCGGCACAAACTGGTTGGTTGCCGGGTCCACCGTGTCCTGCGCCTGTGGCCCGCCGTCCTCATTCCGCCACACCAATGAGCGGCTGCTGAAGATATAAGTAGAAATAAAACTGATCGTCGTCTTCTCCGACGGCTTGTAATTAAGGGAGGCTGACACGATGTTCCAGGGGCTCTTCAGCCAGTTCCTGGCGCGGGTGGATGCCTTCGGATTTGCATAAAACTCGCTGTCCGTCAGGCCGCCCGGCATCTGTATCCTGTTCTGTAATAAAGAATACTCCGCCGACAAGCTCAGCTTGGGTGTCACCTCGTATTGAACCTTCCCGAACCCCGACAGCTGCCATTGCTGACTGTTCGGCCGGTAGCCATCCAAATTCCTGTACTGGAGAAATCCGTAGTACTTTAATTTCTTAAAAGTACCGCTCACCGAATTGAATGTATTATACATGCCAAAACTGCCAAGCGTCTGGGATGTGGCGAACTCGAAGGGCTTTTGCGAGATCTCGCCCGTCACATAATTGACAAGCCCGCCAAACTGCGCCCCGAATTGTAAGGCGGCCGCTCCCCGTACCATCTCGATCCGCTGCACCCCTTCCATCGGAGGGATATAATAGGATTCATTGTATCCGTATACGTCCGCGCTGATATTGTACCCGTTCTGCCGGACATTCATTTCAATGCTTTGGGTAGGGTTCAGCCCCCGGGTGGCGATCCCATTGGCCGTAAAGCCCGAGCTTTCCGTTTCGACAATGTTCAACCCTGGGATCCTTCCCAATATCTGTCTTGTATTGTTGATAGCCTTATTCGCATCCAGGCTGTCCACGATGATGACTTCGCTTTTTTTACCCGCATAGATTATCCCGTCCTTGAACTCCGGCATGTGCCCGACCCCTCTCACCGTCTTTATACCCGTGACCTGGACCTGCTGTAATGTCCTGGCATGAGTGCTGTCTTGTGCGTATAGTATCGATGAAGTAAGAATGGTAAGGGTCAGGAGCATCAAACATCTCATAAGGAAAATTTTTGCAAAATTGCCCGGTCATCTTCAATCGCGGTTACCAGATGAGGAATACGGGTTACGCGATAGGGAATAAATGCAATTCTGTAGACATTCTGGATTGTTGATGGGTGATGAGGGTCACTGCGGGATTTGATAAAGATCAGGCTACCCGGCAATTAATGAATCTATCTTCATAAGGTATTTAATCAAAAAAAATATGCAGACCGGCCAACTTTCTTCCACGACATCCGGTCGCGTGATCGCGATCCGGGGCAGCGTCGTCGATGTATGGTTCCCGGGCCGGCTGCCGTTGATCAATACGTTGCTATTCTGCGGCCAAAATCGGGAAATTGTGATTGAAGTACAATTTCATCTCGATGAACGGCATGTCCGTGGCATTGCATTGACACCGGCACAGGGGCTGGCAAGAGGGGCGGAGGCGGCTGATGGGGGCAGAACATTGGAGGCGCCGGTAGGCGAGCAGACATTATCACGCATGTACAATGTTTTCGGCAGACCCATTGATCACGGCGGAACGGTTGAAGGCGTGAGTTACCGGTCGGTGCACGGCAGGCCGCCTGCGTTGGAGCAGCGTTCGACGAATTCGGAGGTTTTCGAAACAGGGATCAAGGTCATCGACCTGCTGATGCCGCTGGAGAAAGGCGGTAAAGCGGGTCTGTTCGGCGGGGCGGGCGTCGGTAAAACGGTCTTGCTGACGGAGATGATCCATAACATGGCAGGTTTTCATAAGGGGGTGAGTATATTCTGCGGCATTGGGGAAAGATGCCGCGAAGGTGAGGAGTTGTATCGGCAGATGAAAGAGGCCGGTGTCCTGGAGCATATGGTGATGGTTTTTGGGCAGATGAACGAGCCTCCCGGCAGCCGTTTCCGGGTCGGGCATACGGCATTGACGATCGCGGAATATTTCCGGGATGAGGCCCACCGGGATGTGCTGCTGCTGGTAGACAATATTTTCCGTTTTATCCAGGCAGGCATGGAGGTGTCGGGACTGATGGGACAAATGCCGTCGAGGATGGGTTATCAGCCCACCATGAGTACCGAGCTTTCGCAGCTGGAGGAACGGATCGCCAATACGGCATCGGGGGCGATCACTTCGATCCAGGCCGTCTATGTGCCGGCGGACGATCTGACGGACCCTGCGGCGGTGCATACCTTCTCGCATTTGTCTGCATCGATCGTGCTATCGCGGAAGAAGGCGAGCGAAGGGCTTTATCCCGCCATAGATCCGCTACAGTCGAATTCCCGGATGATGAACCCGGCGGTGATAGGCGAGCGGCATTACCGGTTGGCGCAACAGGTTCGGCAGACGCTTGCACAATACGAGGAGCTGAAGGATATCATAGCCATGCTGGGACTGGATCAGCTGTCGACTGCGGACAGGATGATCGTCGCCAGGGCGAGGCTGCTCGAGAGATTCCTTACCCAGCCGTTTTTTACGACGGAGGCATTCAACGGGATGAAGGGGAAAATGGTGAGCCTTCAGCAGTGCCTGGATGGATGCGAGCGGATACTATCCGATGCCTTCAATAGTTATCCGGAGGATGCTTTGTATATGATCGGAACGATAGACGAGGTAAAACAAATAAACGAACATGATAGCATCGATCAACCTCAGCATACTGTTGCCTGACCGGGCATTCCTGCACGAGGATGGCGTGCGGAGCGTTGTAGCGGAGGGTGGACAAGGTTCCTGGGGGCTGTTGCCGAACAGGCTGGACTGTGTGCTGATAGTGAGGCCGGGAATATTGACCTACCGGGATAAAGATGGCCGGGAGCGATTTGTGGCCATCGACGAAGGGGTACTTGTCAAGACGGGAGCGGACATTCTGCTTTCGGTACGTCATGCGGTTGACGGGCCGGACCTTGGTCAGCTTCGCCAGCGGGTCGAGCAGGAATTCCAGCGGCTTGACGAGGAGGACGTAGAGATGCGTTCGATGATCTATAAGGTGGAGAGCGGGTTTATTCGCCGCTTATTAAAAATGCGTCAATCATAGGCCTATGGCGGAGCAGGATAACGACTTCCGCAGGAAGGTAAGCAATAACGAGCAGCGCAAGCTGCGCGCCAGGAGCGGAAAAGGGCATAACCCGCTGAGAGGGTTCGCCATGTTCGGGCTCATCGGCTGGTCAGTGGCCGTGCCTACGCTGCTGGGCGTGACAGTGGGATTGGCGCTTGACCACAGGCATGCCGGCGGACGGTCGTGGACGTTGTCGCTGTTGATCGCCGGGCTGCTGCTGGGCTGTTGGAATGCCTGGTACTGGGTACAGAAAGAAAGCGATAAGATCAATAAGGAAAACAAGTGACTATGTTGTATATCATCGGACCTTTTTTTTCAGGCTTGCTGGCTGGCGTCTTCTTTTTTGGCGGGTTGCGATACAGTGTAGACAAGCTGCTGGCATCGAAGTATGCATGGTTGTGGGCCCTGGGTGGATTTGTGATCCGAATGGGGGTCAGCATGCTGATCCTCTACTGGGCGGCGGGGAACGATGCGCTCCGATGGATGGCGGGACTGGCGGGTATGCTGGCCGTCCGAACGTTGGTATTCCGGATGATCAAACAAAAGGAGGTAAGGCATGCGGCTAAGTCCTGACGAGCTGGTTTATTGGCGGCATGGTATTTTCAAACTGAACGCGACGATCGTTTTTACATGGGCGATCATGCTGGTGCTTGTGACGGGCGCCCGGCTGATCACGAGAAGGTTGAAGGCCGATCTGCGTATTTCGGGATGGCAGGCGTTGCTTGAGATGCTGGTGCTGGGCATCGGTGACCAGATCAAAGAGGTCGGATTGCAGGAGCCGCGCCGGTATATTGGATTCCTGGGCACCTTGTTCTTACTGATCGGGATGTCTAACCTGTGCACGATCATCCCAGGGTATGAACCGCCGACGGGAAGTCTCTCGACCACGGCGGCGCTGGCGCTTTCGGTGTTTGGCGCCGTACCGGTTTTCGGTATTCGTGTATCGGGCTGGAAGAAATACCTGGCCTCCTATGTCAAGCCGAGCTTCATCCTGCTGCCTTTTAACATCATCAGCGAATTTTCCCGGACGCTGGCGCTGGCCGTGCGGCTGTTCGGCAACATTATGAGCGGAAGCATGATCCTGGGTATCCTGCTCATTATCGCGCCGCTGTTCTTCCCGGTGTTGTTGAATGTGCTTGGTTTACTGACAGGAATGGTACAGGCATATATCTTCAGTATCCTTGCTGCCGTGTACATTGCCGCTGCATCAAATGCAAAAAACGAATAAACCATTTATATGGATAACATGACTCTTATCGGTATTGTCTCGATCATCACCGCCGGAGCGACCACCGGTATAGGATGTATCGCCCCCGCATTGTCGGAGGGGAAGGCCATCACGGCGGCGCTGGCTTCGCTGGCACAGCAACCCGACGCTTCCTCTACCATCACGCGCACGTTGTTCGTGGGATTGGCTATGATCGAATCGGTGGCCATCTATTGTTTCGTCGTATCGATGATCCTGATCTTCGCCAATCCGTTCTGGAATCACGTTACGGTAAAATAGTGTAGTATGTCAATCGATTGGTTTACGGTGGCCGCGCAGATCATTAATTTCATGGTGCTGGTGTGGCTGCTTCAAAAATACCTGTATAAGCCCGTGCTGAACGCCGTGCGGAAAAGGGAGCAAAAGATTGCCGGGCAACTGTCGGAAGCGGCTGCTGCGGAGACTACTGCTGTCGGAAAGAAAAAGGAGTATGAGGAGAAGCGCCTGGCGCTGGAGCAGGAAACCTTGGCCTTGCTGGACAAGGCGAAGACGGAGGCTGGTGTGGAAAAGGAAAGGCTGCTCGTGGAGGCAAGGAAGGCAGTGGAGGTGCAACGGGCGGGGTGGATGGAAGCATTGCGGCAGGAGCAGGAGCATATGAGCCGGGAGCTGGTGGATAGAACACAATCAACCGTGCTGGAAATTGCCCGGAAATGCCTGGACGATCTGGCGGACGCCGTGCTGCAGGAGCAGATGACAGCGGCCTTTATGCGGATGATCGGGGGCCTGGATGGAAAACAAAAAGAGACGCTGGTCACGACGATGAAGGCGTCGCAAGAGGTGAGAGTGAAAAGCGCGTTGGCCTTGCCGGAGGAGAGCCGCGTGGCATTTGTGAAGATGATTACGGCGCTTCGCGGGACAGATGGGGGCGCAATCGTTTTCGAGATTGATCCGGAGTTAGTGTGCGGCATAGGAGTCTTTCTATCGGGATATAAGTTGGAGTGGACAATGGGCAGCTACCTCGACAAGATCAAGACAGCCGTAAAAACAAGGTAGCATGGAAAAAGGTGCAGTATATCAATCTTACGACATAGCGTTTGAAGCGCTTATCAGGGCTGCGGGAAAGGTGACGCCGGCGGCGACGCTGGAGGAGACCGGTAAGGTGATGACCATTGGGGCCGGTGTGGCGACCGTCTCAGGGCTGCCTGGCGCCCAACTGGAGGAGTTGCTGCTGTTTCCAGGCAATTTGTATGGCATTGCCTTCGACCTGGATCAGGAATCCATTGGGGCGGTACTGCTGGATGACTACCGACATCTGAATACAGGCGATGCTGTAGAGAGGACGGGCAGGGTCATGGACGTTCCGGTGGGCGAGGGGCTGATAGGGCGGGTGATCGATCCGCTGGGCCGGCCGCTGGATGAAAGAGGCCCTGTGGTCTATAGCCGCAGACTGCCCATTGAGCGGAATGCTCCGGCGATTATGGACCGGGCGCCCGTTACTGTTCCACTTCAAACGGGGATCAAGGTGATCGACGCGTTGATCCCGATCGGCAGAGGACAGCGGGAACTGATCCTTGGGGACAGGCAGACGGGTAAAACAGCCATTGCCATCGACACGATCCTCAACCAGCGTGTTCAGGAACAAAATAAGGACAATCAGGTCTTGTGTATTTATTGCGCCATCCGGCAGCAGGCTTCAGGAGTGGCCAGGATTATCGCCGAGCTCCGCGAAAAAGGAGCGATGGAATACACGACAGTGGTTGTCACGGAAGGCAACGACCCGCCCGGGCTGGCCTATATCGCTCCCTATGCGGCTACGAGTATTGCAGAATATTTCATGGAATCGGGGCGGGATGTGCTGATCGTGTACGATGATCTGACAAAACATGCCAGGGCCTACCGGGAGATTTCTTTGTTGCTGCGCCGGCCGCCGGGGCGGGAGGCTTTTCCGGGCGATATCTTTTACATCCATTCCCGGTTGCTCGAGCGGGCGACGCGGCTGCGGGCCGAAGCAGGCGGTGGCTCTCTGACGGCATTGCCCATCGTGGAGACAGAAGCTCAAAATATATCGGCATATATCCCTACAAACCTGATATCCATCACCGATGGCCAGATATACCTGTCTCCCACGCTTTTTGAATTGGGTGCATTGCCGGCGGTGGATGTCGGTAAGTCTGTTTCCCGCGTGGGCGGGGCCGCTCAACTACCAGCCTATCACAGTGTCACCGGTGATCTAAAGCTGGGATATGCGCAATTCGAGGAACTGGAAAGCTTTGCGCGGTTCGGCACACGGCTGGACGAGCATACCAGGCGGGTCATTGCACGGGGCCAGCGGATCCGGCTGGTCCTGAAACAGGCGGAGCATTCGCCGGTGCCGGTCCTGGAGCAGATCATCCTGCTGCTTGCATTGATGGAGGGTTGTTTTGACGAGATCGATACAGGCAGGATGGGGCAGGCGGAGAATAAAGTGCGCCGGTCGGCCGCCGAAATGCCGGAGGTCCTGACCAGGAAATTACTGGGTGGAGAGAAAATGAATGATGCGGATCGGTCGGCCATCCTGGCCATTGCGAGGGAGGCGCTGAAGACATGAGTGAAAGTATTGAAAACCTGCAACACCAGATCGTGACGGCTGCAGAACTGCATTCGGTGGTCCGGACGATGAAGGCGCTGGCAGCGGCCGGCATCAGCCAGTACGAGCACGCCGTCGTGTCGCTCTACGACTATTACCGGTCGGTGGAATTAGGACTGTCGGTATGTATCCGGCAGTTGAGTGACGGGGCGCCGGTGGAGACGTTACCCCTCAGGAAGCCGCCCGCAGGGGTCATCGTGTTCGGGTCGGATCAGGGCCTGGTTGGACAATTCAACCTGTCGTTAGTACAATTCTGTATGGGCAAGATCCAGGTGATCCCGGAAGGAAAAGCCATCCAGGCAGTGGGTGAGCGCATGGGTACGGAATGGCAGAGCGCAGGCGTGGAACCTGCAGGGCGATATGACCTACCCATATCCGTGGCTGGGATCAGACCGCTGGTCAACCGGCTGCTGGTGGACATGGAGCGACAACGCGATATGGGCAAAATGGGCGATGTGTATGTTTTTCATAACCGCCTGACGGGCGGGGCCGGCTATGAGCCGGTGATGCAACGGTTGCTGCCTTTAGCGGAAACGTGGGAGGAGAAAATTTCGGGCTTGTCGTGGCCGGGAAAACAACGGCCGGAAATCATCGGGGGCGCTGCCTCGGCCGGCATGGCGCTCATCCGCGAATACCTTTTCGTCGCCCTGTATAAATCCTGTGCGGAGTCGCTGGCGGCGGAGAACGCCAGCCGCCTGGCAGCAATGCAGCATGCCGAGAAGAACATTGAACAGTTGTCCGGGGAGCTGGTTCAGGCCTATCACCAGCGGCGGCAGGAGGAGATCGATGAGGAGTTGTCGGACATCCTTTCGGGCGTCGAAGCGTTGGTGCGTCGAGGTGTAAACCAGGATCAGCAAAATGGCTGAGTAAGATCACCCTATTCTTTCTAAAATGTACATAGATTCATCTTTTAAAACATCATCTTGCTATGGGTACCAAGCTACATTTATTATTTCTGCTGTTCCTGCCGGTGATGGCAAGCAAGAGTTTCGGCATGGTCGTCGAGTCCGGCAATACCATCATCATCGACCAGCCTGTATCACAGGACCTTTATCTGGCCGGCGGCACCATCGTCATCAATGCGCCTGTTCATGGGGACTTGGTGGTAGCAGGTGGGAAGGTCTATATCAATGATACTGTCACCCGGGATGTGCTGATAGCGGGCGGCACGGTGGTCATAAAAGGATATATTGGCGGTAAGGTCCGCTGCATGGGCGGTAATGTAAGCCTTGATCATCTTTTACAGGGCGATCTGCTGGTAGGCGGTGGAGATATCAGTGTGGAAAAAGGTTGTGTGGTGGCGGGTAGTGTCCTGGCGGGAGGCGGCAGGTTGACCATATACGGTGAGGTCAAGGAGGATGTCCGTGTCTATGCCGGGAAATTCCTGCTATATGGTCCGGTAGGCAGGGACCTCGAATTTCGGGGTGGGACGATAGGTATACACGGTAGGGTGGAGGGCGAGTCGAAGCTGTCTGCTACGGACGGGGTGGAGATCGGCTATAGCGCCGTCTTTAATGGACCTGTCCGGTATTGGTCACCCGATACGGTGAATTTTGGTACGTCCCTTCGGGCGGGGCAGGCTGTTAGGGATGAGAACCTGGCCGTTCGAACCCGTCATTGGTATTTCCTTGGCGGCAGTGGTGCGCTGGTCTTTTTATGGTATCTGGGCATGGCCCTGGTGCTGATAATTTTGTTACAATATCTTTTCAGACCGGCATTTCAACGCGCGGGAGAAAAGGTCTATGAGCAGACGTTGAGATCATTTGGCTCGGGCCTCCTCTTCTTCCTGGGAGTTCCCCTCCTGATCGCGCTGGCCATACTCAGCCTGGTGGCGATGCCGGTGGGATTCTTCCTTTTGTTTGGATACATATTTGTATTACTAACCTGCGGCAGTATCAGTTCCCTCGTGGCGGCACATTGGTTCAGCAGCCTCATGGGCAGCAATGGGAAGTTTTGGGAGCAGGTGGGAATGGCTTTTGTGTTTTTCATCCTGCTGCGTCTGATACTATCCATTCCGCTGTTTGGAGTGATTTTATATCCTATCCTCATCTGTATCGCGGTCGGAGCGATTGCGCTGGTAAGTATTCCCAAGAAGCCTTCAGTGCGTTGAACAATGATCACAGAAAGCTACTGTAGCAGGGACAACGGCTTTGTGGCCCTTTGTCCGTCGGATGTCGTTATCTGCAGAAAATAGATACCGGCCGGCAACGATGGCAATGAGACATCGAGGGTGACGGCAGGCGCCCTGCCTGTATAGGATTGCTGTTTCACCCGTATACCCGCTGTGTTGAAGATGGCAAGACGGAATATTTCGTCTTTAGGAATGCCGATCGTGGTGGTAAAACCACTGCGTCCGCCCGTGATATATATTCGCTGGATCGTCAGGCTGGCTGCCAGCGCATCGAGGGTGAGGACGTTTGAATATGTTGTGGCATTTCCGTCCGTTACTGTTCTGATCCGGTAGAAGGAGCTGCCGGCAGGTGCGTTTTGATCCGTATAAGAATATTGTCTTGTCATGCCATCGGATAGACCTTCTATATGATAGATGCTTTGGTAGACTATTCCGTCCCCGCTGCGTTCGATAAAAAAGTCCAGACTGCCCGCTGTATTGGAAGCACTCCAGTCGAGCACAACGCCCTGTTCTGTCCGCTGACCGGAGAATCCTGTAAAGACCAGCGGCAAGGGCGCCGGTATGGCCTGCGAAGCCACTACCGCCTGGAAAAGCAGCCGGTGACCGGCGTTATTGGGATGAGTGCCATCGACAACGTATAAGGGGTCGGGATTATACGTGTGGGGGATCACCAACGGATCATAAAACTGCATATAGTTGCCGGGAAACTCCGTCAGTACGGAATCCCGGCCTGCCTTAAGGGCCGGCCCGGCAAAAGGATCCGTCCTGGGCTGGGTGGTGGAGATAAAGCATCTCTTTCCCGCCGCCGTCACGGTGTTGTACATTATCCGGAGATTGCTCATATACAGGGGAACGCCAAGGCCTGCGACCAGGTCATTGGAGGGGAAATTGACGAGCACAATGTCCGGATTATAGCCCAATGCCATGGGGAGGAGCTTTACTCCGCTGTCGGTGTAGGAGCCCGGGACGGCCAGGTTGATGAGCGTATCCAATTGGTGCGTGGATTTGTAATAGCTCTTTGTCCGACCGACCCAGGAGCTGTCGGGAACTGTGGCGCCCATGCCATAAGCTGTGGAGGACCCGAGGACAACAACCTTGTATTTTGTCTGGGCAGTTGTCAGCGCAGGTAAAAGAATTACCATTGCGATAATGGAGGTAATATTACGCATTTGCAGAAAGATTAGTGTTATGGAAAAATCTGAGGCGCGTGCTGATCGCAACGGATTAAGTGGGAGCGGAAAAAACAGAAAGAGAGGATTGATACTAAATTAGCACGTCGCCAATCGATAACCAATGATGGAAGTCATACGGGGGAATGAATAAAATGATAGTCACTACTTGATCCTGCCATCCATCATCTCGATGATCCTGTCTGAACGTGCGGCAAAATCCCTGTCGTGTGTTACGGCCAGGATCGTGTTGCCCTGACGGGAGAGCTCATGAAATATATCGAAAACGATCTTTGTATTGATGCTGTCCAGGTTGCCCGTAGGTTCATCGGCCATGATGATCCCCGGATTGTTGATCAGTGCGCGGGCGATGGCTACCCGCTGCTGCTGGCCGCCGGATAGCTTGCCCGAAGGTTTTGCGGCAATGTCATCGATATCCAGCTGCTTCAGTATGTCCATTGCCCGCTGTTCGATGGCTTCGCGGGACAATCTACCCAATCGGAGGGCAGGGATCATGATATTCTGCAGAACGGTGAATTCCGGCAACAGATAATGGAATTGGAATACGAATCCGATGTGTTCATTTCTGAATCGGGAGAGCGCGCTCTCACTTAGACCAGTGACGCGTGTTCCATTGATCGAGAGGCTGCCTTTGTAGTTCGTGTCGAGGGTGGAAAGAAGGTAGAGGAGAGAGGATTTTCCACAGCCCGACTTGCCGATGATGGTAATAAATTCGCCTTTGCCGATGCTGAGGGTGATATCCTTCAACACCTGGAAGGGCTCGGGACCGGGGAAGAATTTGTCGAGATGTTGCGCTTCGAGGATGGGGGTTTTCATAAAGAAGAATTTAACTGCGAAGAATAGCTACCGGATCGACCCTGCCCGCCTTTCTGGCGGGCATCACGCCTGCAACGAAAGTGGTCAGGATCCCAAAGGCGGCTCCCAGCAGGTAGTAACGGGTGTCGAAGACTACCGGAAAGTATTTTAAAGAAGTGATCTCGCCCTGGGGGAAGGGGACTCTCGACATGCCATAGGACAACGCATATCCCAGGCCCAATCCGAAAACGGCGCCCAGTATCCCGATGACGAGGGACTGGGAGAGAAATATCGTCAGGATATCCCTTCCGGAAAAGCCCTGCGCCTTTAGTATCGCGATATCTTTCATCTTGCTGGTGATGACCATGTTCATAATATTATAAATGCCAAACCCGGCCACCGTGAGGAGCGTGATGCTAACCACCCAGGTGAGCGTATCCCGTATCATATTGCCCGTCTTGATGGATGGATTGGTGGTTTCCCAGTCTTCCGATTTGTAGCCATACTTCCGGCCCAATAAGATGGCTGTTGCTTTGGCTTGACTGAGATCGTGGAGCCTGATGCGGATGTCCGTGATATAGTCGCGGTCCTTGCCCAGCAGCTGCTGAACACCTGCCTGGGTCGTATAGGCTTTTATATTGTCTATGGCGCTCATTCCAAATGAAAAAGTTCCCGCCACCCTGAAGCGCATGACTGTGCCTGTGGGAGAGGCGAGGGTGATCAGATCACCCTTTACGACGTTGAGCTTGTCGGCGAGCCCCTGTCCCAGGAGAATACCTTTGTCGGTGGTCAACAGATCTTCCGGATGGCCCGAGACCATTTTTTCAGTGAGATTGAATACGCGATCCTCTGCATAAATATCTACACCGTCGAGCATGCCATTGAGCTGCACCGGTCCGTAGTTGAAGAATACCTGTGTGGAGGAGAGGGGCGATACGACGGCAACCTCGGGTGTGGTCTTCAGGTCGGCAATGATACGGCCCGGGTCTTTAAGATTGAGACGGATCTTCGAAGGACGAGGATGATGCACCACCACGATCTTGGATGAATCCTGGTGAAGCCAGGCTTCTGTTACCGAATGGGTATAATCCGTCCGGATGTCGTTGTATATATGAATGTCGGGGATCGCCGCCAGCATCATGTCCTCTATGAATTTATTGACCCCTTTCATGAAGCTGATCATAAAGATGAACATGGCGATGCCAAACATGACTCCCAGCATGGCGATAACGCTTTGTTTTTTTCGGGCCAGCAGTTCTGTGCCGGAGATCATGAAATTGACAGGTAGCTTCATTTGCCGGTGGTTTTTGTTTTTAGGAGCACCGTAGCATTTTCATCCAGCCCCTCGAGGATCTCCACGTATTCCGGCGAAGCAATGCCTGTCCGCACGGCTACTTTTTTTTCTTTTCCTTTGTCGAGTATCCATACACTGTCATCGTCTGCCATGGCTGTGCGCTGGAGGACCCTGGCCGCCGGGCGGACCTGGATGATGATATTGGCTTCCACTGAACTATGAATAAAAGATTGGGGTATATTCCCGGTGAATTCCGCGTCGACCCGGAAGGTCTGATCCGCCTCGTTCATGGTAGGGTATAGCTTTGTGACTTTGGCCTCGTAGACCGTACCACCGGTGAGATCTGTTTTCAATACAACCCTTTGTCCGGGTCTCACCTTGCCCACATCTTCCTGATCTACTGCCAGCCGGATGATACGCTGACTGACAGTCCCGATAAGCGCTACCGGCTCACCCGCGCGCACACCCTCTCCGGCTTCTTTCAGGGTCTCGTATACCACGCCGTCCCTGTCGGAGCTGATGAGATAATCATTCAGCTCTTTGCGGGAAGATTGGAGCTGGCTGCCGGCATTGCTCATTGCCAATTGGGCATCGTGCAGGGCGGAAGTATATTTTTCGTCGGCACTGTTCTTAAGGTTTATAGACATCTGGTAATTCGCATAGACATTATCGAGATTACTGCGGGTACCGATGCCGCCATCCCAAAGCTCCTTCCAACGGAAATAAGTGAGAGAGTCGTTACTTAGTTTTATCTCCGCATTTTTCACCGCCAGGCGCAGGTCGTTTAACAATGGGGATGTTTCGGAAAGATTGATCGCCGAATGACGGTAATTGGTCATGGCCGCCTCATATTTTTTGTCGGCAGCGTCATGTTCGACAATATAGATCAGCTGTCCTTTCCGGACCGTGTCACCGTCTTTCACAAGCTTTTGGCGGATGGCGCCGCTGCTGAATGCAAAAAGACTGTATTCATCTGCGGAGATGATCTTGCCGGAGGCATATACCGTCTCCACTATATCTTTTTTAAAAAGGTGAACCTGTTGGGGCCTGGTGCATGCAGATAAGGTCGATGCGCAGATGAAGCATAAAAATAGCCGGCTGGTCATGGCTTATGCTTTAATGGAGTGTCATTTGTTATGCAGAACTTCCTGCTGTTCTTGATGGCGGAATAACCATCTGCAATATCTATGAGATTGCGATATCCTCTTGCCCGCAGGATGGAGATAAAGATCATCGAACGGTAGCCTCCGGCACAGTATACATACCAGGTCTTGCGGGGATCTATGCGGGACATTTCTTCATTGATCTCGTCCAGCGGCATATTCATCGCATCCAGGACATGTTCGTGTTCATATTCTCCAAGTCGCCTGACGTCAAGGATATTTGCCGGCGTCCTGTGCACGATCTCCGACAGTTCAAGGGCAGAAACGCTGTCGATATAATCCAGTTCCTTTCCCGCGTTCTCCCATACCTCTACGCCACCGGACAGGTATCCAAGACAATTATCGATACCGACACGGGCCAGACGGGTAATAGCCTCTTCTTCGCGACCGGGGTCTGCAACCAGCAATATGGGTTGCCGGACATCCGGGATCATGGCGCCAGCCCAAGGTGCGAAATTCCCGTCGATGCCTATGTTGATGCTGCCGGGGATGAACCCATCCCTGAATTCCTTCGCCGGCCGGGTATCGAGGATGAGCGCTGTCGTTTCCCTTATTGCTGTCTCAAAGGCTGCCGGAGACAGGGCCTTTCGCCCTCTGGACAACACTTTTTCAAAGGAAGTATATCCCTTTTTATTCATGATCACATTCGCAGGGAAATACCCCGGAGGAGGGGTAAGGCCAGCGGTCACATCCTTTATAAATCGTTCTTTTGTAAGGCCGGGGCGTAAGGCATAGTTGTTCCTCTTCTGGTGACCCAGTGTATCATAGCGTTGCTCGCCCAGGTTTTTGCCACATGCGCTGCCTGCGCCATGACCGGGATAAACCATAATGCTGTCGTGTAATGGAAGGATCTTGTTTTGTAAGGAGTCGAAGAGGAGCCCTGCCAGTTTTTGAGGTGTCAGTTGGGGATCGATGGCCTGCGCAAGGTCCGGGCGGCCCACGTCTCCGACGAAGAGGGTGTCGCCTGTGAACAATGCCCTGTCGATGCCATGTTCATCCTTTAGCAGATAACAGGAGCTTTCCATCGTATGGCCTGGTGTGTGCAGCAGGCGGATGCGGCAATGTCCTAAAATAAGCTCTTCTCCATCTTGTACGGAGCGGAAAGGGAAGTCGGCTTGTGCATTTGGCCCGTATATGATCTCCGCGCCCGTCTGCCGGCTGAGGTCGACATGCCCGCTGACAAAGTCGGCGTGGAAATGAGTTTCTAAAATATATTTTATTATGGCCCCCGAATTATAGGCCCGTTGCAGGTACGGAGCCGTATCCCGCAGGGGATCGACGATGGCGGCTTCGCCATTGCATTCGATGTAATAGGCGCCCTGTGCCAGGCAGCCTGTATAAATCTGTTCTATCAGCATTGCTGCAGTATTTATGTGTACTGCAAGCTAAACAGGGCAAGGCATTCCCTGTATGATATGCGTCACAGGGAAGGGTGATGCATGTCAGCCCTCCGGCTATTTGAACTGCAAATGCAGGGAGATAACATCCGACACCAGGTCTGTGGTCTGGGTATAATGACCATATCGTAACTCCAGCGCGCTAAGATGTGTACCGAATATCCCGTAGGGAGGCGCTATCCGCAGACCCGCCCCGAAGAAGCCGCTGGAGAAAGAGGATAGGGCGTAATTGCTGGTAAAGTACTTGTCCGTCGTCAGATGCTCTTCATAAGGTGCAAAGTATTTCACGGCAGTCTGTGTATAATACCGATAGAAAGGAGAAATGGATAAGAAAGGTGTCAGCTTTACCGGTACTTCCAGGCTGGCAGTATGCGCCTGCAGGCCCCAATTGTCCGTGTAATAACGGTAGTAACCGCGCAGGATGATCCTGTCCCCCATGAAATAGTTGAGCCTTAATCCAATGGGCAGTTTGAAACGGCTGGACGGCAGGTTCTCTACCGCATCCGAGCCATCCGTGAAATAAACGCGGTGAAAAGGCAGCCCTAAATACCCGTGTTGTTCGACCAGATCGAGCAGCAGCGTTGCCTGTAGCCGTGTATTGATGACCTGGGAAAAAGAAAAGGACGCCGTATAGGTTTGTCGGGGACTTGAGCCATAGTCGGGGTGCTTCCGTTCGCTAAAGCCGCCGTATGAGCCTGCGGGTTCAAACTCCGACGGATATATGAGCCTGACCTGGTCGAAGTAAGCGCTGAGTTTTAATCCAAACTCTCCATTATTCTTTGTTTTTTTAGTAGCGCCCGCGTTGAGCCCAATGGATTTGTAATTGAATTCATTGGAATAATAGGCTCCCAGACTGAAGGAAGTACCTTTTTTCTCATTTTCGCGGGTCCAGTCCAGGGAAGGGTACAGACGGAGCCCGTCTGTCCTTCTGGAAGCGCCTGTCTTGGATATATATGCCTGAGAGGCTGCGGTGTGATGGTCAATTCCCATGCCCGCCGTCAGCGTATTCTTACGCCCGCGTGTATCCCATCCCACCCATTTCAGCTCCAGTCCATTGGCAAGATCGGTGACCTTCTCCGTACCGATGCCGCCGCCGATGGCGGAATGGTCCCCATTCTGTGTATAATAGCTCGAAACCAGGTTCACTTCGTCCAGCTTCAGCTTTCTGGGCTGAAAGGCGGCCGAATCCTTCGTCACCTGGGAAAAGGCATGCAGTAACATAAAATACATACCCACTACCGTCAAACAGATTTTCTTCATGTGATAATGCTATGAAATTAATTACAGCCGCATCCTCCACCCGTCTTGCCTCCGTTGGCGCCCGATGCGCCTTCGCGGTAGGATTGAAAATTGAGCTCATTCTTTTCCACTTTCCGGCTGGAAAGGGACATCTCGGAATCGTTGATCCTGCTCTTCTGATATTCTTTTACAGATGTGCAGGATAGGGTCATTGCTGTGATGGCAGCGCCGACCCAAAAAAATGTTTTCTTGTTCATGTGAGCTTTTTAATTAAAATGAAGGTTATGGGATGTGTAGATCTTGTCTTCATCGTCGATGAGGATGGCTTCCACGTCATTTATTTGATTGATCATATCCAGGCCGGCGTATACACCCATGATCATGACAGGCGTGGCCATGGCATCGGCGATCTCGGCATTGGGACAAATGATGGTGACGCTTTTTATCCCCGTCACAGGCAGACCCGTGCGGGGATTGATGGTATGGGAATATTTCTTACCATCGATGATGATATATTTTTCATAGTTGCCGGAAGTGGCCAACGCCATATTCGTAACATTGAGCCAGGAAAATATTTGCCCGGCGGCGTTGGGGTTGACAATACCAATAGTCCAGGGTCCGCCGTTGGGCTGATGGCCCCATGCTGCCAGGTCGCCGGAGGCGTTGACTACGCCGCTGGTAACGCCCATCGACTGCATGACGGACTTTGCCCTTTCGGCGGCATAGCCTTTTCCGATGCCGCCAAAACCTATGCGCATGCCCTTTTCTTTCAGAAACACCGTCATCTTTTCCTTATCCAACAATACATTCCTGTAGTTGATCAATCTTACCATTTTCCGGGCCGTGTCCCTGTCCGGGAGCTGACGCATGCTGGCATCGAAGTTCCAGAGGCTTTTATCGACCGATCCGTAGGTGATATCGAAGGCCCCCTGGGTGATCTGGGAGATACGGAGCGAACGTTCGATGAGGTGGAAGGTCTCCGGGCTTACGGTCACAGGGGCGATGCCTGCTCCGGCATTTATATGACAGGTCTCACTGTCTTCATTATAGGTGGTCAACAGCCGCTCGATACGTTGTATCTCGGCGACACCCGCATCGATCCTTTCCATAGCCCATTGTTCATCGTGGGCTACCACGCTGAGCTCGAAATGGTTGCCCATCAGTCGCATGGAACGTTTGAAAAGCTGTTGATCCATTGTCATATTCCTTAATGAGAGCGATCCTGATCGATGATGGACGCTATCTGCCCGGCGAACTCCGCTGGTTTTAGTCCCGGATTGCCTTCCCATTGTTTCAATATTTTGCCATCTGCGCCAAGTAATAGGGTCAGCGGGAATTTGCCCTGTGAATTGTATTGGTCAGCCAGCCGGTCGTTCATTTGCTGTTGCTCTTTGGACAGCTGGTTTTTTCTCAGACGGGGGAAGTCGGCATTGACCAGTACTAATGTACTGTCCGAGAATGACTGAAAAGAAGGGTCGTCGAAGACCTCTTTGCGCAGCATGATACAGGGGCCGCACCAGTCGCTGCCGGAGAAATTGAGGAGAATATGTTTGTGCTCTTGCCTGGCCAGCTGCTGCGCTTCTTCCATATTGGAATGCCATTGAGGGGGAGTCGGGCTGACATGCCATTGGGCTGGTCCCCAGCCAGTAAGTACAATGAGAAAAAGGTATTTGAGCATACAACTACTATTCAATGTTTAAACACGGGATGATAAATAACGCAAGCCTGCCCGTTTATGTTCTGTTAAAACCAGCCTACTTGTGGAACCGATAGCCCAGGATTAGTTTAAAGATAGCATTATCAGTGCTTTGTGTCAGACCCCAGCCGAAGCCGAAATTCAATTCCCAATCCGGTGACCAGTCCAGGTCCACTGCCGCGAACAATTGCTCCTGTTGTGTCTGATAAGGTTGGAAATGGTTCAGCGGGCCCAGCGATCCATAGTATTCGAAACCTCCCGCGACGACCTTGGTCACATTGTAGGAGGCTTTGAAGTTGGGCGAGAACACATATCCCTGGTCTTTATTGACGCCGTGAAAAGATTTATCAAAGGTCGGGTTGAAAGAGAGATACAATTTATCCCACTGCTTGTCCACGATGGGTCTTATCTCCAGGCTCCAGTCATCTTCGCTGTACTCTCTTTTCTGATACCCCGCCTCCATGGAGAGACTGACCCCTACAGGCCATTTCCAGGAGGATGGGACCATCACTCTCGGCCTGATATGACTACCTACGTAAGTGGTACGATGATCGTTGCCAATGGTATTAAAAAAATAAAAACCTGTTTCGAACCAGCTGTTCCAGCCATGGGTGATCTCGATGGTTTCGTGGAGGACATGGTTGGTTGGCAGGACCTTATTCTCCGCGGTGGTAGCTCCGTCGAAGGTATAATTGCTGTGCAGCTCGACCATGGTGCTGCCTTTTTGGACCGTGGGCGAGGCATAGACCTGGATCTCATAGTTGTCCTGCGCTTGCAGCCCGTATGAGGCGGTCAGCAGGAGGAAAAACAAGTATACGGGTGTGCGCATATTTGAGCGCTAATTTCTGTCCTAATTCTGTAGATTTTTTGAAGTTAGGGAAGACGCCGTAATTGGGCGCCGGACACCGATAAAGCACCGGCCGACATGATCAGGGCCGCCCCCAGTAAATAATAGCCGGCTGCCCCCCAGACCAGCGAGGAAAACTGCAGGAGGCTTTGGATCAACAACAGGAGCTCATTGAGAATTACACCGGCAATAAATAGCAACAAGCCCGTCCGTGCTGCTCCCGTGCGCAATGTGAGGAGACCCTGGTAGATAAAGAAGCCGAGCACCATAAAGGTCACGAAACCCAGGACCACCAGGTGAAGATAGGCAATGATCACCGGCCGGTGGCTAAAAGCGAGGCTTCCCAATCGGGGGACGACAGATAATGCCTGGAGCGTCAATTTAATGGCGAAGGCTGCAAAGGAAAGGGCCCATATATTCCGGGCAGCGGCAGGCATACGACCCGACCATCGACCATTATTGCGAACAAGAAAGATACAGAAGACGATAAGGGCCGCCAGCTGGAGCAGAACAGCAAAGACGCTGACAACCCATACCCATGCCGGGGGATCTGTCCAAAGCAAGGAAAGACAATAGGCCGGGATACAGGCAATGCCCATCAGCCAGACAAAGGCGCGCCCCAGCGACTGACAGGTAGGCGCCCCATATCGGAATACGGACCAGAAGAAAAGAGCGATAACCCCGAAACTAAACCAGCCGTTGTACTGGAAATGTAAATAGAGATAGATGGCATTATAGTAGAATGACATGCTGCCGATATGGTGTGACATGCTATAAGCCAGGAGATAGGGACCTGCACTGGACAGGACCAGGAACAATAGCGCCAGTTGAACGCAGCGCCTGACCAGCGGCGGCCATGATGCATTCCGGCTATCATATAAATACCGGATGGCAAACCAATAGGAGAACAGGACCGATATAGAGGAGAATAGGATAGACACCGTGCCATACCCCTGGCAGGTGAAGCTGACAAGCATTCCAAAGCTGGAAAGCTGATTGAGCCAGAACTGGTAGCGATAGACGGGCGATAGTCTCACGCCGGACGTGGTAAGGATGTATAGCAGGGCGGTAAAGAGCGCCGTGGTGATCCAGCCGGAGAAGGCAAAATGGGAATGCGCGTTGAGCAGGTATTTGTAATCCAGGACCGGGAAGGCAAAAGTCGCTTTATAGCGGAGCGCGACACCAAGGACAGATACGATAAACAGGTTGATTGTGGCATAAATGACCCACCGCCGAAGTTGTGATAAAGCCTGATCTGCACTAAACATACGCTAAAGTACTTGTAGGGCTAGGGGGGAGATATGACCCCTGTTCCCGCCCGGGGTGATTTAAGTCAGGCGATTTATGATATAAATCATATTTATAGGACATGTCGAGGCGTAATCTTGTGCACAATTATTAAATCAATCATAATAAAATGAGAAAGATCCTTTTAATGGCAGCGTTACTGGGGTTTACCTGGGCCTGCTCCAATAACAGCAGTAGCTCCGCGGGACCTGCAACCTCTTCGTCATCCGATGAAAGCGCAAAGGCGTCAACCGCTGCTGGCAGCACGAACTATGATTCAGTAAAAGGGGCCGGAAAGTTTACGCATGTCGAGCTGAACGAAAAGCTGGATGACAAGATGATCGCGTCCGGTAAGAGCATTTACGAACTGAAATGTTCGGCCTGTCATAAGCTGACGGCTGAAAAGCTCGTAGGGCCCGGTTGGCTGGGAGTGACCGATCGCCATAAGCCCGAGTGGATCATGAATTTCGCGACCAATACGGATGAAATGATCGACAAGGACCCAAAAGCGCAGGCGATGCTGCAGGTCTGTATGGTGAGGATGCCCAATCAACACCTTTCCGACGAAGATGCACGGAGTATCCTGGAGTATATGCGTAAGAATGACCACTCAAAATAACTTGTCTTAATCATTAAATAGAAAAAAATGTACACGCAGAAATTTTATTTGCTGGCCGTGACCCTGATAGGGCTTTCACTGGCCACGCCCTCCTGCAAGCCGCGGAACGAATCCACCGCTATTACGTCGGATGCTGCTGAAAAAACATATGTTGCGCCGGGTAAGTATGATGAGTTTTACAACTTCGTGTCGGGAGGCTTCAACGGCCAGATATCGGTGTATGGTCTGCCATCCGGCAGGCTGTTGAAGATCGTTCCTGTCTTCTCTGTCTTTCCGGAGAATGGATATGGTTACAGCGAAGAGACAAAACCCATGCTGAACACCTCCAATGGGTTCGTACCCTGGGATGACCAGCACCATTTGGAGCTGTCGCAGAAAGATGGCAGCCCGGATGGCCGGTGGCTCTTTGCCAATGCCAACAATACACCCAGGGTGGCGCGTATCAACCTGGCCACTTTCAAGACGGAGGAGATACTGGAACTGCCCAATAGCGCCGGCAACCACTCTTCTCCCTTCTGCACCGAGAACACTGAATATATTGTGGCGGGTACACGTTTTAGCGTCCCCATCGGTGACAACACCGACCTGCCCATCAGCTCCTACAAAAAGAACTTTCATGGTACCGTAAGCTTTATAAAGGTCGATTCCGGCACAGGACACCTCTCACTGGCCTTCCAGATACTGCTTCCCGGGATCAATTTCGACCTGAGCCATGCGGGCAAAGGGCCAAGTCACGACTGGTTCTTCTTTTCGTGCTACAATACGGAACAGGCACATACCCTGCTGGAGGTGAATGCTTCCCAACGGGATAAGGATTTTATCATGGCAGTAAACTGGAAAAAGGCGGAGGAATATGTCCGCGAGCACAAAGGCGATCTCAAAAAAGTATCTTATGTACACAACGTGCTTGACGAGAAGACGCAAACTGCGACATCGACAAAAGAAAGCCAGGTACTCGTACTGGACCCAGTGCAATTGCATGACTTCGTCTATTTTATTCCCTGCCCCAAATCACCGCACGGCTGTGATGTAGACCCCACCGGCGAATACATCGTCGGCAGTGGCAAGCTGGCTGCCCTGATCCCTGTCTTCTCTTTCACAAAGATCCAGAAAGCCATCGGCGATAAGCAGTTCGACGGGGACTATGCGGGCATACCCGTTATCAAATATGATGCTGCATTATACGGCGAGGTCCAGAAACCTGGCTTAGGCCCCTTGCATACAGAGTTTGACGGGAAGGGGAATGCCTATACCTCCATGTTTGTATCGTCGGAAGTAGTAAAGTGGAGTATCAAGGATCTCAAGGTCCTGGATCGGAAACCGACCTTCTATTCCGTAGGGCATCTTTGCATCCCCGGCGGTGATACGAAGCACCCGTATGGCAAATACCTGATCGCCTATAATAAAATAACAAAGGACAGATATCTTCCCACCGGTCCGGAACTGGCCCAAAGTGCGCAGCTGTATGATATTTCGGGCGACAAGATGGAAATGATCCTGGATTTTCCCACTGTCGGGGAGCCTCACTATGCACAGGCCTTACCGGCAGACCTCATTTCCAAGAATTCCGTGAAGTTCTATAAGATAGAGGAAAACAACAATCCTTTTGTCACCAAGGGTGAGAAGGCCGCCAAGGTGGTAAGGGATGGCAACAAGGTACATGTCTATATTACAGCCATCCGCTCGCACTTCGTGCCCGATAACATCGAAGGGGTCCGGCTTGGTGACGAGGTATATTTCCACGTGACGAACCTGGAACAGGATTGGGATATCCCACATGGATTTGCCGTCAAGGGCGCCGCCAATGCGGAAATACTTATCATGCCTGGCGAGACCTGCACGTTGAAATGGACGCCGACCGAGGCCGGTGTATTCCCCATCTATTGCACGGACTTCTGCAGCGCGCTGCACCAGGAAATGCAGGGATATATACGGGTGTCCAAGGCAGGCGCCAATACTCCATTGATCTTCGGTACCAATCTTGCCGATAGCTCGGTAGCTAAAAATTAATAAGTTGTTTATGGAAAGGAAACTGTCTTCCTTATTCCGGGTTGCCATTTTTCTGATCTCCCTTGCGATGTTTGCGGTGCTCAGTCTTCCGATATGGAAGATTGAGCTCTCCGCACCGCAGTACCCGGAAGGATTGACATTAAAGATCTATGCGGACCGTATCGGTGGTGATGTGGATATTGTCAATGGACTAAACCACTACATCGGAATGCACACGCTGCATACCCGTGATTTTGTGGAGTTCACCGTATTGCCTTATATCATTGGAGGTTTTGCGGTGTTGGGATTGCTGGTCGTGTTGATCGGCAGGCGCAAGGTATTTTACGGCTGGGCATTCCTCTTTTTGCTGATCGCCTTTACCTCCATGATCGATTTTTACCGGTGGGAATATAACTACGGGCACAATCTCGATCCGGAAGCGCCGATCCAGGTACCCGGAATGGCGTATCAACCACCTCTGATAGGCTTTAAGCAGCTGTTGAACTTCGGAGCCTATTCTATCCCTGACTCTGGCGGATGGACCTTTGTAGGGGTTGGTATTGCGATCGCGACGCTCGTGATACTGGACTGGCGGGGGATCAGACGCAAAAGCCGTGTAAGCACCGTGGCGGCAGGGCTAGCATTGATGGTTTTTTCCGGGTCGCTCCAGGGATGCAGCAGCAGCGGACCACAACCGATACAGTACGGACAGGACAATTGCGCATTTTGCAAGATGACATTTACCGACCGGCGATTTGGCGGCGAGGTCGTTACCCAAAAAGGCAAGGTCTTCAAATTCGATGATCTGCATTGTCTGCTGGGATCGCTAAAAGCGGGTGTACCTGCCCGTCAGGACATTGGAAGCATTTATCTGATCGACTTTGTGAACGGCGGCTGGATCAGTACGGAAAGCGCCTTGCTGTTGCATTCTCCCGGCCTCCATTCGCCCATGGGAGGAGATATAGCAGCGTTTGCCGGCAAGGAGACCCTCGACCAACAACAATATAAAGGTGAAATAGTATCATGGAAAGACTTATATCATTAATGCTATTGCTGTCCCTTTCCAACCTGGGGTTTGGCAGGGTGTTAAAAGTCAGCCCTTCCGGTCCGCTGACCTCAGTCGCCGATGCAGTAAGACGTGCTGCGGCGGGGGATACCGTGCTCGTCTATCCGGGTGTATATTATGAAAAAGGGCTGGTCATCGACAAACCCATTCACTTGAAAGGTATCGGTCAACCTGCGTTGGATGGGGAGCATCGCTATGAAGTCGTGACGATACGGTCCGGTGGAGTGACGATGGAGGGTTTCGTGGTACGGCATTCCGGGTATTCCGACTGGAATGACCTGGCGGGTATCCGGCTCGCGGCGGTGCGGCATGTAGTCATAAAGAATAACCAGCTGGACGACACCTTTTTTGGCCTGTACTGTCAAAACTCGGACAGCTGTGTATTGGAGAACAATACCCTTCATTCCAGGTCCGACAGCGCAAGGCTGGCCGGGAATGGCATACATTGCTGGCATTGCAACGGGATGCAGCTCTTGAATAATACCATAACCCGTCACCGGGATGGTATCTATTTCGAGTTTGTTACCAATTCGCTGATACAGGGCAACCGGAGCTTTTATAATATGCGGTATGGTCTGCATTTTATGTTTTCCCACAATGATGTTTACGACGGCAATCGCTTCGAGCATAACGAAGCCGGGGTGTCCGTCATGTTCTCCCATGGGGTAAATATGAAGCACAATTTATTTGCCGACAACCAGGGTGGGGGCGCTTATGGTATTTTGTTGAAAGAGATCACCGACAGCAGGATAGAGTTGAGCCGCTTCGTGCACAATACCGTGGCTATCTATATGGAGGGTACGACAAGGGTTCAGGTGTCTCAAAATGTTTTCAGGGACAACGGCTGGGCCCTGAAAGTACAGGCCAGCTGCTCGGACGATACCATTACAAAGAATAACTTTTTGGGCAACACGTTTGACATAGCCACCAACGGGTCACTGGTGCTGAACAATTTCGACCGGAATTATTGGGACAAATATGATGGATATGACCTTAACCGGGACGGCTATGGGGATGTGCCATATCATCCCGTCAGCTTGTATGCCATGGTTGCGGAAAAGAATCCTTCCGTAATGATGTTATTTCACAGTTTTATCGTGAGCCTGCTGGACAGAACGGAAAAGGTGATGCCAAGCATTACTCCGGCCGATCTGGTAGATCACATTCCCTTCATGAAACCAATCACGTTATGATCGATCTTTCACATATAGCCAAGCGTTACGGACGCCTGCAGGTACTGGATGATGTGAGTCTGAGCCTACCGATGGGTAAAAGCATTGCGCTGATCGGACCCAATGGGAGTGGAAAGACTACCCTTATCAAATGCCTGTTGGGAATGGTCGTGCCTGATAAGGGAAGCATATCTTTTAAAGGCCGGAATATTCTGGGCGACTGGTCTTACCGGGCTGACATCGGGTATATGCCCCAGATAGGACGTTACCCCGACAATATGACCATTGCCCAGGTATTTGGGATGATGAAGGATATTCGATGCCTCCCCGGGAAAGATCTCGACGAGGACCTTGTAAACGCTTTCCAGCTGCCCCTGATATATGACAAAAGAATGCGCACCCTCTCGGGCGGCACCCGGCAGAAGGTCAGCGCCTGTCTGGCTTTTCTTTTTAATCCCTCCGTCATCGTGCTGGACGAACCTACCGCCGGACTCGATCCGGTGGCCGCGGGTATACTGACAAAAAAGATATTGGAGGAGACGAATAAAGGGAAGCTGGTGCTGATCACCTCGCATATCCTTTCCGAGCTCGACGACCTGGTGGATGAGGTGGTTTATTTGCAGGATGGCCGGGTAAGGTTCCATAAGAGTCTTCCGCAACTGCGGGTGGACACCGGAGAACAAAAATTAGTGAGGGCTATTGCCCGGGTCATGGAAAACGCAACGATATGAATAAGATCATTAAATACGTAGTGCTGGATATTCTCCGAAATAAGATCCTGGTGAGCTATACAGTGTTGCTGTTTGCCATCACCATGACGATGCTGTTCCTCCAGGACAATCAGACAAAGTCCCTGTTAAGCCTGCTCAATATCGTACTGATCGTGCTGCCTCTGGTGAGTATCATCTTTTCTACCATCTACTATTATAATTCCATCGAATTTATCGAGCTGCTGGTCTGTCAGCCTATACGGCGATCGAGGATACTGCTGAGCATTTATGCCGGGCTGGCCTTGTCTTTGCTGATCGCATTTGGAATAGGGGTTGGGCTGCCGCTGCTGATCATGGATCATAGTCTCACGAGTGTGTTGCTGGTCCTGATAGGGGCGCTGCTGACTATTATTTTTTCTGCGCTGGCGATACTGGGGTCCGTATTCATGCGGGATAAGGCAAGGGGCATTGGGGTGGCCATCCTCGCCTGGTTCTATTTTTCGTTATTGTATGATGGATTGGTGCTGTTCCTCCTGTTCCAGTTCAGCGATTATCCCCTGGAAAAGCCATCCATTGTTTTGGGTTCGCTTAACCCGATAGACCTGGGTCGCATCATCCTGCTCCTGCGCCTGGATAGCTCTGCCATGATGGGATATACTGGAGCCGTCTTCAAATCATTTTTTGGAAGCGCCGGTGGAATATTGCTGGGCTTTGGCATTCTGACCCTGTGGATGGTATTACCTTTGTGGGGAGCCGTACGAAGATTTAATCACAAGGACCTTTAGCGTATTTCGTGCAATGAGAAATTATCTGATAATATTGATGCTGTCCGCAGTGTCCTTTCAGCTGCATGCGCAGACCTTCATACAAGGAAAGGTTACGGACCGCCAGACACATGAGCCACTGGAAAATGCGGTGATCCGTCAGGGGCGGGAGAAGAGCGTACTTACCGACGCGCAAGGTAATTTCAGGCTGTCAGTGAGACATCCGGAGGATTCGCTGCTGATATCTTATGTAGGATATAAGCCCTTGTGTATATGTGCCGCGCAATGCTGTGATGACACGGCTTGTTGCACAAATGGCGTCTGCCGGCGGGGTATTGATCTGCAATTGGAGCGTCAGGATATAGACCTGAGGACCGTGACGATCGTACCCGCGCCCCATGCTTCGTTCCATACCATCAGCCAGATCGATCTGCGGCTGAGGCCCGTGAATTCCGCACAGGATTTGATGCGCCTGGTCCCCGGATTGTTCCTTGGTCAGCACCAGGGCGGTGGTCTGGCAGAGCATATTTTTTATCGTGGATTTGACGCCGACCATGGCACGGATGTGAATGTATCCGTGGATGGTGTGCCTGTGAACCTGGTGTCCCATATCCATGGACAGGGTTTTGCCGACCTGCATTTCCTGATCCCTGAGCTGGTAACGCATTATGATTATGGGAAGGGACCTTATTATGCCGAATATGGCGATTTTACGACGGCCGGGTATGTTGCCTTCCGCACAGCCGATGTGCTGGACAGGAGTGAAGTAAAGGTCGAAGGTGGACAGTTCAATAGCGGCCGGGTGATGGCGAAATTGGATCTATTGAATGCCGAAGCATTGCGGCGGGGACAAAGCGCTTACCTGGCGGGGGAAGCAGCGTATACCGATGGCCCGTTTGACAGGGCGCAGCATTTACGGAGACTGAATTTATTTGGAAAGTATAATACAAGCATCGCCCGCACCAAATTGACCGTAACATTGTCTGCCTTTGAGAGCGGCTGGCGTTCATCGGGGGAGATACCGCAACGGGCAGTGGGGAAAGGGATGATCGGACAGTTCGGATATATCGATAGCGCGCAGGGCGGCACTACAGGTCGGGTGACAGCCATTCTAAAGGCCAGGACAGACCTGACCCGCGGCTGGCTCTTCGAGAACCAGGCCTACTATATGCATTATTATTTTACGCTGCATTATGATCCGACCTTTTTTGCGGACGACAGTGTTCATGGCGATCAGCTGCGGCAGCAGGAGAGGCGGGATATTGCGGGTTACAACGGCAGGCTGAGCAAACATATTTATTTCGATGGCGGGGGCGACCTGCAGACAGCCATCGGCCTTGGCGCACAGGCAAACTGGATCGGTCTTAGCACGTTGGAGCATACCGTGGACCAGCATGTCGTTCTTGACACCCTGCAAGCCGGGCTTCCAAGGGAATATGCCATGAATGGATATGTCGATGAAAATTTTCATTGGGGTAAGTGGCTGGTCAATGGCGGGCTGCGACTGGACTGGACGGGATTCCGGTATCTGGACTATATAAATCCACCGGCTGCCGGGCGGGCAAAACTGATCGCCAGTCCCAAACTGAATATTTCTTATACCTGTAATAATAACCTTCAATTCTATCTGAAGCTGGGCAAAGGATATCACTCCAATGACGCCCGGGTCGTGATCGTACAGCGGGGGCTGGATGTGTTGCCTGCTGCTTATGGCGCAGATCTTGGGGTGAACTGGAAACCCGTGCCGGGATTGATCGTCAATGCGGCTGCGTGGACCTTGTCCCTGCAGCAGGAGTTCATCTACAATGCGGATGACGGCACCATGAGCCCGGGCGGCAGGACCTTACGCAGGGGAGTCGATCTTTCATTGCGGTACCAGCTGACCCCGTGGCTTTTTGGCAATATCGATATAAATTACTGCCGTGCCAGGGACTTGCAGGCCGCCAAGGGAGAGGATTATTTACCACTGGCAGTGCCTTTCAGCAGCACCGGTGGTGTAGAGCTGAAATTTCGCAATGGCTGGAATGGCGCGCTTAGTTACAGATACATGATAGACCGGCCCGCCAATGCGGACAACTCGCTGGTCGCGAGGGGCTATTTCGTAACAGATCTTACGGCAAATTACACCCGGCGGAAATGGGAGGCCGGCGTGGAAGTGCAGAATCTGCTGAATACCACCTGGCGGGAGGCACAGTTCGAGACCGTATCCCGTATGCGTGGTGAAGCTGCTCCCGTGGACGATATCAGTTTTACGCCGGGGACACCTTTTTTTGCAAAGCTCAAATTCGGAATATTTTTTTAGATTGGCGACCGGCACAGCGTAACTTTGCCCCATGGTAAGCGAATTCTATCAGCTCTCCGCCAACAATCCGCAGGGGCAGTCCGTGGATATGGCAGCATTCGAAGGTAAGGTAGTTCTTGTGGTGAACACGGCCACCCAGTGCGGTCTTACACCTCAGTTCGAGGGGTTGGAGAAATTATACCAGGATTATAAGGGGAAAGGATTCGTCATACTAGGTTTTCCATGCAATCAATTTGGTGAGCAGGAGCCGTTGGGCAATGATGTCATGGAGGAGACCTGCAAGATCAATCATGGGGTCACTTTCCCGCTGTTTGAGAAAATAGAGGTTAATGGGCCCCATACCCATCCGGTGTTCAAGTATCTCAAGTCGAGGTTGAGTGGATTTTTGGGACGGCGTATAAAATGGAATTTTACCAAGTTCCTTCTGGATAAGAACGGCAAGCCTGTGAAAAGGTTTGCACCTGTCACAAAGCCTGCCGATATAGAGGTGCATATCAAAGCGTTGCTGTAAAAACTTTTTATTCCACCCTCTTCATCTGTTCCGGCGTCAGCGAGATATTTCCCGCTTGGACATTTTCTTCCAGGTGCGCCACGCTGGATGTGCCGGGTATCAGCAGAATATTTGGCGAGTGATGCAGCAGCCAGGACAATGCTACCTGATGAGTGGTGGCGCCTATCTCTGCGGCCAGTTTTTCCACTTTTTGCATGGAGTCGACATTACCCGCATTCAGGGGGAACCAGGGGATAAAGGCCTTGCCCGTATCTTCACAGTACTTTAATACAGACTCCCATTTACGGTTGTCCACGCTGTATATATTCTGTACGGATACTACCTCGAAATATTCCTCCGCCTTTTTTATTTCTTCCACGCTGACCTCTGAAAGACCGATGTGTTTAACCAGTCCTTCTTCCTGCACACCCTGCAGGAACTCAAATGTCTTTTCCGCGGGGACCTTGGGATCGATGCGATGGAGCTGGTAGAGGTCGATGCGGTCAAGCTTGAGCCGATCGAGGCTGCCTTCCAGGGCGTTCTTCAGGTGTTCGGGCGAAGAGTCCACGGGCCACTGATCGGGGCCTGTGCGCAGCAGACCGCCTTTGGTGGCGATGACCAGACCGGGAGGGTAGGGATATAAGGCTTCTGCGATCAGCTCTTCGGAAACATGCGGGCCATAGCTGTCGGCCGTATCGATAAAGTTGACGCCCAGCTCTATGGCTCTTTTCAATACCCGTATGGCTTCAGCCTTGTCCCTGGGGGGACCCCAGATACCCTTGCCGGTGATGCGCATGGCTCCGTATCCCATACGATGTACCGTAAGATCGCCTCCGATAGTGAACTCTTTTTTGATGGACGGAATGGTTTGCGTACTCGTATTGTAATGTATTTAGTTAAATTCGTCTCGATGCCGGACATTATTAACATGACCCCATATAAAAATGTTTACTGCATGAGAAAAGCCATCGGCCTGATCCTTCTTACTTTTATTTTTCTTAGTGCCCATTCTCAGAAGCCTGCCCTTGACCATTCTGTCTATGACGGGTGGGAAAGTATTGGCGAAAAAGCTTTCTCTCCCGACGGTAAATACCTGATCTATACTGTCGTGCCGCAGGAGGGGGATGGACGGCTGGTGATCCGTAGTACGGAGGGTAGCTATGCAAAAGAAATACCCCGGGGTACGATGGCTTCCATTACGCCCAACAGCCGCTGGGTCGTTCTGCATATAAAGCCTTTTTTTAAGGACACCCGGGAAGCCCGTATAAAAAAGAAGACGCCGGACCAGATGCCAAAGGATACGCTGGCCTGGCTGGAGCTGGGTAAGGACAGCCTTGTAAAGATACCACGTGTACAGTCCTATAAAATCCCGGAGAAGGAGGGTAGCTGGCTGGCTTATCTGCAGGAAAAGGCTTTGCCCGGAGGCAAGTCCGACAGCGCTCATGGCCGGTCCGACAGCGCCCGTGTTCCCGATAGCCTTACCCGTATACGTCAATTGACGGCCCGGGCGGACAGTCTGGCAAGGATTGCAGACAGCCTGCGGGGAAAGATACACGAGATAGAGGTGAAAGGATTTTCAGCGCTGGGTCCGGGGAGTATGGCGGGAGGGAGCAACAAGGGCAAGAGCGGGGAGACCATCGAAGAAGGCGCCGTTCTTGTACTTCGGGACCTCAACACCGGAAAGGAAAAGAAGTTCAATCTTGTAAGTGAGTATTTCTTTTCAAAGAACGGCCGGACGCTGGTCGTAGAGACCACCCGCAAGAACAGCGATTCGCTGGTAAAGGCGCTGGTGCTTTGGGTGCGCACCGGAGAGGATAAGGTCGACACCGTGATGAAGGGCTTCAACGACGCCAAAAATTATGCCCTGGATGAGCAGGGTAGTCAGCTGGCATTTGTGGCCGAAAGAGACAGCGTGGCCAAGGCGCTGGTAAAATACTACCGGCTCTGGTATTATACGCCCGGAATGGATAGCGCGACGATACGTGCGGACCACTCCGCTCTTTCAGGGCATCTCACCATCAGCTCCGACTATGTAAATAATTTCAGCAAGGATGGCAGCCGCCTGTATCTGGGACTGGCGCCCATACGCCCTCCCAGGGATACGAACCGGGTGGATTTCGAGACGGCCAGGCTGGATATATGGAATTACCAGGACGACTATCTCTCCCCTCAGCAGCTGACGCAGCTGAGCAATGAATTGAAACGAAGCTATCTGGCCTGTATCGGGCGCACGGATGGCAAGCTGGTGGTGCTGGGAGATGAGAATTGCGAGAACGTCGTCCCCGGCGGAGAGGGCAATGGACCCTATGCCCTGGGCAGCAGCAGTAAAGGGTATCGCATACAGCAGCAATGGGAGGAGAGCGGATTGCAAAAACTCTATCTCATCGACATGCGGGATGGTTCCCGCAAGCTGGTGCAGGATAAGGTGCGCGAAGGAGGGACCCTGTCGCCGGACGAAAAATATATACTGTGGTATGACTGGCATCAGCGGAACTGGTTTACGTATGCCATTAGTGATGGGAAGGTGGTGAATATTACTGCCGGCGTCCATTATCCTTTGTACGACGAAGAGGACGATCATCCCGACGATCCGCCGCCGCATGGTATCATGAGCTGGCACGAGGGGGATCAGTGGGTATATGTTTATGATAGGTATGATATCTGGAAGTGCGATCCTACCGGGCGGGCGGCGCCTGTCAATATGACCCGTGGGATGGGACGAGCGGAACACAAGACCATTCGTTATGCGCGGTTGGACAGGGAAGAGCGGTTCATCAGGGATGGACAAACAGCATTGTTGTTCAATTTTGACAGGAAGAACATGACCAGCGGCGCACAGCTGTATAAATGGGGGAGTGATTATAATGGGATTGCAAATACCTACCCCATCAGTTTTAATGGGTTTTTCAAGGCAAAGGATAATTGGCGGTTGGGCTATCTGAAAGGCAGCTATGACAAATCCTATGATATATATGTGCTGCCCAAAGTAGATACCGCGGGAATGGCAGACCTGGTGGGAGGGAATGTCCCGGCCTATAGTCATATCAACCCCCAGCAGTCTAAATACAATTGGTTCACGGTGGAGCTGCATCATTGGAAGATGCTGGACGGCAAGCCCACCGATGGACTTTTGTACAAACCGGAGAATTTCGACAGCACGAAGAAGTACCCCATCATCTTTTATTTTTATGAGCGGGATGCCGAGACGATGTACAATTATATCACACCCCAGCCGGTGCGGGCATCCATCAATATACCATACTTTACCAGCAATGGGTATCTTGTTTTCGATCCCAATATCTGGTATAAGACTGGTCAGCCCGGAGAGGACGCCTACAATTCCATCATGTCCGCCGTGCGGTATCTGGCGTCCCGGTACAAATGGATAGATACGACGAAGATGGCATTGCAGGGGCATTCATGGGGTGGTTATCAGACCGCCTATATGGTGACCCGCACGAATAAGTTTGCGGCTGCGGAGGCAGGCGCGCCTGTGGCCAATATGACCAGCGCATACGGTGGTATCCGCTGGGGCACCGGTATCAGCCGTCAGTTCCAGTATGAGAAGAGCCAGAGCCGGCTCGGCGCCACCCTTTGGCAGCGGCCCGATCTTTATTTGAAGAACTCGCCTCTTTTCAGAGCCGACAAGGTGACGACGCCATTGCTGATGATGCACAACGATGCGGATGGGGCCGTACCCTGGTACCAGGGGATCGAATTCTTTTCCGCCTTGCGGAGGCTGGGTAAGAAGGTGTGGCTGATCCAGTACAACGGGGAGGATCACGGGCTAACGGAAAGGCGCAATCGAAAGGACTGGTCCATACGGCTGGCGCAGTTCTTTGGATATTATTTAAAAGGCGAGCCTCCCGCACGGTGGATCAGGGAAGGGGTTCCCGCTACGCTGAAGGGCATCGACTGGGGGCTGGGTACGGACTAAAATCATTATATTCACATACGGGCACGCACACGGCCCGATATACACCAAAACCACTTTTCTATGTTCAGGAACTACTTGAAAGTCGCTGTTCGAAGCCTGCTCAAGCGGAAGGCCTTCACCCTGATCAATATTCTGGGGCTGGCCACCGGCATGGCTGTATGTCTGCTGATCGTCCTGTTTATCCGGAGCGAGCTCAGCTATGACAGTTTCCATAAGGATGGGGATCGTATCTACCGGGTGGTGCTGGATCGCAAGTATCCCACACGGGCGACGCCTTATTCCATCATCCCGGTCTCTATCGGTCCGGCGATGCAAAAAGAGTTCCCTGAAGTAGCGATGTGTACGGGATTACAGAATTTCGCAGGGAATAACAACGTCTTCCTGAAGGTGGGGGATCAGCTTTTCGAAGAGCCGCATATACTTATTGCAGATTCGAATTTTTTCCGGGTCTTCAGTACGACCCTGCTGGAGGGCGATACCGCCGGGGCGCTGGCCAAGCCCAATATGGCGGTGATCAATGAGACCACGGCCAAAAAAATGTTCGGCTCCGTGTCGAAGGCCATGGGGCAATACTTCGAGACGGATGCAAAACAGCGGTTTACCATTTCGGCTGTCTGCAAGGACTGGCCCGAGAATTCGCATCAGCAATTCAATGTGCTGCTGTCCTTTAGCAGTTTCCCGTTTGCAAGACAGACCAACTACACGGGCTTTTCCACCTGGACCTATCTTCTGCTCAAGCCAGGGGCCAATCCTGTCGCACTGGAAACAAAGATACCCGACATCATACGGAAATACGTATCGGGGGACATCGCCCGGAGCTTTGGGATGAGCTATGACGCCTTTATTGCCGCGGGCAATGGATATCATTATTTTTTACAGCCTCTGCAAAAGATACATCTCATCTCGGATATGGAAGCCGAGGCAAAGCCGAATGGCAGCATGCGGGCCGTAAATATCTTCGGGATCGTTGCCATATTTATTTTAGGCATTGCGTGTATCAATTTTATCAACCTTTCTACGGCCCGGAGCATGGAAAGGGCGAAGGAAGTGGGCATACGAAAGACCTTTGGCTCGGAAAAGCGATCGCTGATCTTCCAGTTCCTCATGGAGTCGGTGCTGGTCAGCCTGTTGAGCATTGTGCTGGCGCTGGGACTTATCTGGGTGTTGCTGCCGTTGTTCAATAAGATGTCGGGCAAGGACCTGTCCGCGATGACCTTCTTCAACCCGCTGGTCCTGGTGGGGCTGCTGGTCTTTGGGGTCCTGGTAGGAGTGCTGGCCGGGCTTTATCCCGCCTTTGTCCTATCCTCCTTTGCGCCTATCAAGGTGCTGAAAGGGAAGTTCAAGTCTAGCCGGTATGGCACGGCATTGCGTAACGTGCTGGTGGTAGCCCAGTTTGCCATTTCTATCGTCCTTATCATCAGTACCATCATCGTCAATCGCCAGATGCAGTATATGCTCGGGGATAAATTAGGTTTCAGGAAGGACCATGTCATCGAGATACAGCGGGGGGACCTGCTCAATGACAAGGTACGGGCCTTTCGTATTGAGCTGCTCGGCATTGCCGGTGTGGAAAATGTCACCGGTACTACGTCCATGCCCGGCGATGAGGCTTTCTTTGGAGTGACCTGGCAGCCCGTAGGGTCCAGGGAATCCATGACGGGCAAGGGGATCATCGTAGATGACCAGTTTGCAAAGACCCTTGGTCTGGAAATGAAGGAAGGAAGGTTCTTTTCGAGGGATTACCCTACCGACAGCCTGGGCCTGGTGCTCAATGAGAAGGCCGTGTCGGCGCTGGGTTTGCAGGGGCCGGTAATAGGCGCGCGCCTGACCACGACGGATGAGAACCTGAATCCCCGGCCCGTGGACTCGCCCTATATCTATACTATCGTAGGCGTGGTAAAGGATTTTCATTATCAAACCCTGCACCAGACCATCGCCCCTTTGATATTTACCAGCTCTGCGCGGTTTCGTGATTTTGCGCCTACCGTCACCGTACAGATAAAGGGCGACAATTTTTCCAGCACTATCAAGTCTGTTGAGCGTGTCTGGCATAATTTTGTACCGGAGAAACCCTTCCACTATACTTTCCTCGATCAGAACCTGGCCGCGCAGTACAGGGCAGAGCAAACCATTCAGCGGGTGTTCACCGTATTCTCCGTGCTGGCCATCTTTATTGCCTGTATCGGGCTCCTTGGGCTGGCGGCGTATGCCACACAGCAGCGTATCCGGGAGATCAGCATCCGGAAAGTGCTGGGCGCCAGCGCAGGGAATATCATCGGTATGCTTTCCAGGGACTTCCTCAAGCTCGTGACCATCTCGGCGATCGTGGCATTCCCACTGGCATGGATAGGGATGCATTCGTGGCTACAGGGTTTTGCATACCGGGTAGGGCTCTCCTGGTGGATCTTTGTGCTGGCCTGGGTCCTGTCGCTGGCTATTACGATGCTGACTATTAGTTTTCAGGCTATCCGGGCGGCGCGGGCCAATCCGGTGAAGACGTTGCGGAGCGAATAGGCAGCTTAAGCCTATATTCGTACGAAATTTCGTAGCATGAAAAAAGGAAGGCTGGAAGCATTTAGCGACGGAGTAATCGCGATCATCATCACTATTATGGTCCTGGAGCTGCATGTACCGCATGGGGAGCATATAACGGACCTGGTACCTTTGCTGCCTGTCTTGTTCAGCTATGTGCTCAGCTTTGTGTATGTGGGGATCTATTGGAACAACCATCATCATATGATCTATGCGGCGAAGACTATCAATGGCTCCATACTTTGGGCTAATCTCCACCTGTTGTTCTGGCTGTCGTTGATACCTTTTGCCACCGCCTGGATGGGGGAGAACCATTTTTCCCGCTGGCCTGTCATTCTTTATGGCGCTGTGCTGATCATGACCGGAATGGCATATAACATCCTTTGCGGACTACTGATCCGGCAGGCCGGGGAGGGCTCCGCCCTGGCTGTGGCGCTGGGGAGGGACTGGAAGGGGAAGCTGTCCGTGGTAATATATCTCATTGCCATTGCCCTGGCTTTTATCAATCCCTGGATATCATTCAGCCTGTATGTGCTGGTGGCGATGATCTGGTTCATTCCGGACAGGCGGATCGAGAGAAATCTTTCCCTGGCAGAGGAAGAATAGCAAAATTTCTTTGCCGGCAAATCGTTACAGGTTGCGGCTTGCAACTGCGGAGAACCTTCCGTATATTATGCTCCTAAAAAGTAATCCAATGCCCAAAAAAACCAGAAGCCTGCTCATCCTTATGGCTTTTTCCTTCTCCTTCTCCGGATGCGCTACTATTATCCATGGATCCCGTCAGGAAATGTTCCTCACCTGCGAGCCCCGGGTGGCATCGGTGTATGTAGATGGTCAATTTGCTGGCCATACACCTTTAAAAACGAGATTGACCAGGGGGCAGGATCACAAGCTGAGGATCGAGCTTCCTGGATACAAGCCCTTCGAGACTACATTGACCCGCCGGCTGGATGGATGGCTATTTGGGAACCTACTTTTGGTTGGGATCGCAGTAGATGCCGCCAGCGGCAGTATGTACCGGCTGAGTCCAAAGGATGTTTATCCCGAGCTGACGCCGATGGCTGTCAGTGACAGTACGGCTGCCACGGGATTATCAATGAGGATCGCGCTTTACCCGGATCTGTCATGGGAGAAGGTTGGTCAAGTTGTTGGTAAAGTGCATATTACACATAATTAAAATATAATTATTAAAATTTAACATTACATTTATAAGGACATAAGCACTGACATGTAGGGAAAGTTTATTACACAATTGAAAATTCTTAAACTACATCTGCTTATGACCTATCAAAGGGTATTGCTCCTTTTGCTCGTCCTGCTATCTGGCGGGATAGTATTTGGGCAGGGACACACGATCAAAGGAAAGATCACGGATGACAAATCGGCCCCGGTTGTGGGAGCCACCGTGAGAATCAAGGGCACGAATACTGCCACTTCCACTAAACAAGACGGTTCTTTTTCTCTTCCATCATCCAGCGCTACTGTGACGCTGGTAGTATCATCTGTCGGCTTTGCCACGAAAGAGATTTCAGCGAGCGAAGGCTCCGAAGCCAGCATCCTGTTGCTGGGCGATTCCAAGCAATTGGGTGAAGTAGTGGTGACGGCACTGGGTATCAACCGCCAGGCAAAAACGCTGACGTATTCTACCCAGACGATAAAGCCTCAGCAGCTGACAGAGGTCCGGGACCCCAACAACGTCCTGAACTCTTTGCAAGGTAAGGTCGCCAATGCGGTGATCACACAGGGTTCCGGCGGCCCGGGTTCCGGCGCCAGGATCGTCCTTCGCGGCAGCAGAAGTATCCAGGGCTCGAACAATGCCCTGATCGTGGTAGATGGGGTTCCCATTTCCAACAATACGTACTCTGCGGCGATGAGCGATTTTGGATCGGTACAAGGTTCCGATGGCGCCTCCAGCATCAACCCGGACGATATCGAGTCGGTGACGGTACTGCGCGGCGCTTCTGCGGCAGCCTTGTATGGCAGTGAAGCTGCCAACGGGGTCGTCGTTATCACCACTAAAAAAGGAGCGAAGGACAAAGTCACCGTAATGGTCAACTCCGGCGCTGTAATGGAAAGAGCCTGGGCTTTACCGAAGGTCCAGAATATCTATGGTCAGGGCATCGGCGGAACCTTTACGGACTCATCCCAAGGGGCCAGCTGGGGTGCAAAGATGGCGGGACAGCAATATACCGACTGGCTTGGCAAAACTGCCAGCTATTCGCCTCAGCCCGACAATATCAAAAATTTCTTCAACACGGGTTCCAGCTTTAATAATTCCATCGATGTCTCCGGTGGGTCGGAGAAAGCACAGACCTATGCATCCTATACCAATAATACGATCAACGGTATCATACCGGGTAATAGCATGAACCGGCACACGATCACCCTGCGCGTGACCAACACGCTGAATAAGTGGTTCTCTACGGATGCAAAGGTTACCTACCTGAACCAGGACATCCACAATAGACCCCGCACGGGTGAAGAGAACGCGCCTGTCATCGACATTTACAGCATCCCCCGTAATGTCAGCAATGCACAGGCTGAGCAATATCAATATATAACAAACGTGGGTGTCCCGTCAGCTTATGCCAACTATCCTTCCACCAACACAGGTATTTACCAGGATCCCTATTGGATGGTACACAATACTTCCATGAACGAGACCCGTAACAGGATCACGGGATTCCTGTCCGCCAAGTTCACTATCGCCCCCTGGCTCAGTTTTACAACAAGAGCCAATCTGGATAGGATCTTAGACAAGGACAACACCAGGTATTTCCAGACCACCGTTCTGTGGGCGCATACGGGTGGTTATTATGCCGAGCAGAACATAGAAACGAGCCAGAAATGGTTTGACGGTATCTTCGAAGGCAATAATAAGCTCACTGAAGACCTGAAGCTGACCTATCACGCGGGCGCCATTTATGAGGACAAGACATTTACTGTCACTACCAACACGGCGGATGGACTGAACGTAACCAATAAATTCAGCCTGAACTATGCGACTACTCCCAATATAAATGTTTCCGGGCAGCAGGTGCAAACACAATCCGTCTTTGGTCAGGCCTCTCTTGCCTATAAGGACGCCCTCTTCCTGGATGGAAGTTTCCGGAACGAGTGGGATTCCCGTTTGGGCCCTCCCTATACTTACCAATATTATTCGATTGGTGGTTCTGCCGTGATCTCCGATCTGGTACATAATCTGCCGGAAGCCATCTCTTTTCTGAAGGCAAGTCTTAGTTATGCGCAGGTAGGTAATGGTGGTCAGTTCGGATTGCTGGTGAACTCCTATAACTACAGCCAGGGTGCAGGCAACGGCTTTTTGACAAGGGGCACTACGCTGCCTTTCCCGGACCTGAAACCCGAGATCACAAAAAGCTATGAGGCCAGCCTGGAGGCAAAATTCCTGAATGATCGTCTGGGCTTTGTTGCTACGGTTTACAAGAGCAATTCATCCAACCAGCTGTTGAAGCTCGCGCTGCCATCCGCCACGGGCTATGCGTTTAAATACCTGAACGCCGGCAATATCCAGAATAAAGGTCTGGAGCTTATGATCAATGCCACACCGGTGAAGAGCAGGGACCTTAGCTGGGACATCAGTTTGAATCTTGGCCTGAATCGCAATAAGGTCATCGCACTGAGCCCGGATATAAAAGTGGCTTACCTGGCGGGAGGTTTTGGACGCAGTGCTACTCCGCAGGTAGCAGAAGGCGGCAGCTATGGCGACCTGGTCGGCTTCCAGTGGGCAAAGAACGCTAATGGACAATATCTGGTCCACACCGCCAGTACAATGGCTTATAGCGGATTGCCCATCACTACCGACAAAGCAGGCCAGCAGCAATCTTATCTCGGCAACTTTATGCCGAAGGAGACGCTTGGTATGACAAATACAATCCGGTATAAGAATTTCACTGCCCGGATATTGATCGACGGTCGCATCGGCGGCATCATCGTCGATGGTACGGAAATGAACCTTGCCTTTAGCGGTATACCCGATATTACTTCTAAATATCGCGAAGGTGGCCTTAACCTGAATGGAGTGGATTCCTCAGGCAAGGCTGTCAACGTCCCTCTTACTGCTCAGCAATTCTGGCAGGCAGCCTCCTATCAGCGGTATGGTGTTGCCCAGTTCTTTACATACAGCGCTACCAATTTCAGATTGCGTGAGCTGACCATCGGGTATGATCTGCCTGTAAAGTCAACTGTTATAAAGACCGCCAGGATTTCCTTCATCGCCAGGAACTTGCTGTGGCTGTATCGTGGAAGCTCCATATTGGATATTCCCGGTTTAGGCAAACGTAAAATGACATTTGATCCGGACATGAGTTTGGGGAATGATAACTACCAGGGCATTTCGTATGGTACGCTGCCCGCGACACGTAGTTATGGTCTGAACCTTCAACTCACTTTCTAATTATTAAAACAGGTAACTATATGCAATTAAAGCAATTTTTGAACGGGAAAGTATATGCTACACTGTTGGGTGGGATGGCCTTATTCTCTTCGTGTACAAAAAGTTTTAAGGACATCAATGTCGACAAGAACAGTGTTGCCACTGTCGGACCGGCAGAACTTCCCTTCCTTTTTTCAGCAGCCGAACACTCGGCTCCCAATACGTACTACGATTACCAGATCGCAGAAAATCTTTTCTCCGATCAGTATGCCCAGTACTTTGCCTGCGAGGCCACTTATTTTCAGTCAGATCGGTATACGATGCGTCCCGACTGGTCACAAGCTGCATTCAATCCGAAATACACGGATGTGCTGCCACAGCTGAAATCCATATTTGCCGCTACGGACTCCGCCACTTCCGCCGAATATGCCATGGCCAATATCCTTTGGGTGTGGGTATTTCACCGCGTGACGGATTTTTGGGGACCCATCCCGTATTTTTCGGCAGGCCAACCCGGCAAAACAGTGCCGTATGACTCGCAGGATAAGATATACGATGACTTCTTCAAAAGGCTGACAGCAGCGGTAGCCGTGCTGAAGACACACGCCGGTGAAAACCACTATGGCAGCTATGACCTTATTTATGGGGGAGACGTCAATCGCTGGATCAAATTTGGCAATTCACTGCGTTTGCGCCTGGCGCTCCGGATATCCAAGGTAGACCCGGCCAGGGCCAAGACAGAGGCGGAGGCTGCCGTTGCATCAGGGGTAATGACGACCAGCGCGGCCATTACAGATCCGACCGCGATGACGTCGGGAGACGATGCCTTTGTGCTAAGGAGCGCCACCGGTACGGATGGCAATGGCCTGCAAGCCATGTCGGACTGGAACGAGTTCCGGATGAGCGCTACCATGGCTTCCGTACTGAACGGATACCAGGATCCACGGGAACCCTCTTACTTCCTGCCGGCCCTTAACACAGGCAAGTACTCCGGGCTGCGCAACGGTCTTTCCATCGATCAATTGAAATTGACACCAAACCTCGCCGGCAACAATTCCCATGTGGGACAACGCTGGTCTTCTACGGCAGTTGTCGATAAGAACGGAAATACATTGGGATCGGCCAGTTCCATAGCCACAGGCCAGAATATCATGGTCACTGCCGAGTCCTATTTCAATCGCGCGGAAGGCGCCTTGCTGGGATGGAATATGGGCGGCGCCGCCAAGGATCTGTATAACCAGGGTATCACCCAGAGTCTTATACAATGGAATGTCACCAATGCAGGCGTACAAACAGCATATATCAACAGTGTGAAGGTACCGGTAGCGCCTGGCGACTACCTGGCTTCTCCGGCTGTATCGAATGTTCCCGTGCTGTTCAATACGGTGGATAATAGCATCGCCCTGCAACAAATACAAACGCAGAAATGGCTGGCGCTTTTCCCGGACGGGACTGAAGCCTGGGCGGATTACCGCAGGGGGCATTATATGAAATTGTACCCGGTGGTGAATTCCGACAACCCGGATCTTCCTGATCCCACTACCCAGTGGATAAGAAGACTTACGTTCTTGACATCCGAGATACAGAACAACGGACCGGCTGTACAAGCCGCTGTAGGTCTGTTGGGAAGTGGTGGTGACAAGATCACGACCCCTCTCTGGTGGGACAAGAATTAACAAAAAAATAGTTTACCTTAAGCCCCCATCCGAAAGGGTGGGGGCTTATCAATTTTAGATCTATGCATATATCTCTTCGTCAGGGGATCGTATTATTGGGACTGATCTTTATCGGTGCAGGCTGCGGTGGTGACGCCTCGGACACTCTTTTTACTCAATTGGACAAGGACAGGACGGGTATCGACTTCCGCAATACACTCTTTGACGGAGAGGCGCTGAATGTGCTGAACTATATTTATTTCTACAACGGAGGCGGCGTTGCCATCGGGGATATCAACAACGACGGGCTTCCCGACATACTGTTTACGGGCAATATGGTCCACAACCGCCTGTTCCTGAACAAAGGTGATTTCAAGTTCGAAGATATCACTGCCAAAAGCCATATTGCCGAAAAGGAAGGCTGGTGCACCGGCGCCACGATGGTAGACATCAATGGGGACGGGTTGATGGATATTTATATCTGCCGGAGTGCCGCCGCATTGCCTTCCCAGCGGGCAAACCTGCTCTATATCAACAACGGTGATCAGACCTTTACCGAACGGGCCGCTGAATATGGCCTGGCCGATCCTGGATTCTCCACACAGGCCGCGTTCTTCGACTACGACAAGGACGGCGACCTGGATATGTTCCTGATCAATCACTCCTTACACCAGTATGCTACGGGCGCGGTAGACAATCCCGGCTGGCGTAAGGAGCGGCAACCTGCTTATGAATGCAAGCTGTATCGCTGCGATTATGACCCGAAGCTGAAACATCCTGTCTATACGGATGTGTCGGAACAGGCCGGTATTCACTCCAATGTGCTGACCTTCGGGCTTGGCCTGGCCGTATCGGACATCAACAACGACGGATGGCCCGATATCTATATCTCCAACGACTTTAATGAGCCCGACTATCTCTTTATCAATAATGGCGCCCCGGCGGGTGGTGGGCCCGTCACTTTTACGGAGCGTCTCAGTGAATGCATGGATCAGAGCTCGTTGTATTCCATGGGGAACGATGCCGCCGACTTCAACAACGATGGCTGGGTGGACCTTATGACCCTGGACATGCTTCCGGAGGATAACCATACACAGAAGATGCACAGCGGTGCAGAGAATTTTAACAAGTTCCAGCAGCTGTTCGGCCGGGGATTCTATTATCAGTACAGCCGCAATATGCTGCAGAAGAACAACGGGGATGGTACGTTTAGCGAGATCGGTCAGCTGGACGGAGTTTCCAATACCGACTGGAGCTGGTCCGCTCTTTTCTCCGACTTTGACAACGACGGGTACAAGGACCTGCTGGTGACAAATGGCTATGTGAAGGATTATACCGATATGGATTTCCTGAAATATTCCGCCGACAAAGCCATGCGGGGAGGCGCCACCAGCGAGGATAAAGAGGCCATGGTAAAGGAGACCATCAGCAAGATGCCATCCAGCCCCAGCGTTACCTATGTATTCCGAAATGAAGATGGAAATGGCTTTGTAAAGGCTAACAACGACTGGGGGCTCACCCAGAAGACCGTCTCTGCCGGCGCCGCCTATGCGGACCTGAACAATGACGGGGCGATGGACCTGGTTATCAGCAATACGAATGAATATGCGGGCATTTATAAAAATAATGCGCGTACGAAGACGAAAGGGCATTTTCTGAAAGTGGCGCTGAAAGGGGACCCTGCCAATGGCGCCGGCATCGGGTCCAAGGTCAAGTTGTTTTGTAAGGATACTATCTATTATCAGGAAGCATTCCCCGTCAGAGGATTTCAATCATCTGTAGACCCCGTGCTGAACTTTGGGCTTGGTGATCATGAGACGGTGGACTCACTGCTGGTGATCTGGCCGGATGATCATTTCCAGGTGCTGAAAGCCGTGAAGGCCGATCAGCTGATGCATCTGGAGAAGAAGGATGCTCTTGGTGCCTGGGATTACAAGCCAAAGCCCGTTGTTCCACTGCTAAAAGCAGCAACTGTTCAGGGACCAGCCTATCCGGAGAACAATTTTAATGATTTCGACGTACAGCCATTGCTGTTGAACTATCTCTCACGCAGCGGCCCCTGTATGGCGCGGACGGATATCAACAAGGATGGGAAGTCAGCCATTTTTATAGGAGGCTCCAAGGGGCATCCTGCCCACATCTATATACAGTCTGCTACCGGAGCGTTGCAACTGTCTGCGCAGCCCGCCATCGAGAAGGATTCGCTCACAGAGGATGGAGCGGCTGAGTTCTTTGACGCCAACGGAGATGGAGCGCCGGATCTTTTTGTCGCCGGCGGGGGATATGAGTTTGAGGAAAATGACCCGTTGTTGCAGGGACGGTTGTACCTGAACGATGGCAGGGGACACTTTACAAAAGCGGAGGGCGCAGTCCCATCATGGCATGCCAGTGTTGGGGTCGTTCGTGCGGCGGATGTAGACGGGGATGGAGATATGGATCTTTTTATAGGAGGGAGGGTAGTACCGGGCAAGTATCCTTTGTCACCCGGCAGTAAGATACTGTTAAATGACGGTAAGGGACACTTCACCGATGGAACAGCACAGATCGCGCCTTTCCTCGAACACACCGGGATGGTAACGGATGCATTGTGGATCGATCTGAACAGGGATGGCAGACCGGACCTGGTGACAGTAGGAGAGTGGATGCCTGTAAAAATATACCTCAACAAGGGAGGACGTTTGGAGGATGCATCGGAGAAATATATCCATTTCCCTTCCTCCGGCTGGTGGAACCGTATTGCCGCGACAGATTTGGACGGGGATGGCAATCCTGACCTGGTGCTGGGCAATCAGGGATTGAACAACCAGTTCCATGCCAGTGAAAAGGAGCCGTTGACATTGTACTATAAGGATTTCGACAACAATGGCACCATCGATCCCATCTTTTGCTATTACATCGATGGTGTATCTTATCCCGCTGCTTCGAGGGATGATCTTACCACGCAGGTGCCGATGCTAAAAAAGAAATTCCTGGAATATCATGATTATGCCGATGCTACTATTCAAAATTTGTTTAGCGCGGATGAGCTGAAAGGGGCGGGGCCGTTGCAGGCGAATATGCTCAATACCGTATGGCTGCAGAACAAGGGAGAGGCCGGGTTCCAGCTAAAGGAGCTGCCTGTGGAAGCGCAGTATGCCCCCGTATATGCCATAGCGGCTGTCGATGTCAATGGGGATGGGCATAAGGACCTGGTGCTGGCAGGTAACAATCAATGGACCCGCATACGATTTGGCCGGTGGCGGGCCAATCATGGCGTATTGTTATTGAATGACGGGAAGGGCGGATTTAAATATGTGCCACAGCCGGTCAGTGGTCTACGTCTGAGGGAAGATGTGCGCAGCGTATTGGAATTGGACGGGAACAGGCTGCTGTTTGGAGTGAATGACGGGCCTGCGGCCATATACAGCTATTGATTGGGCAGGGCCGGCCAGCGGACAGTGTACGTATCAAAAACGGACAGTTTTGCAGGCTTCTGTTTCGTAATTAGCTGGTAGCCAGTAGTATAATAAAATGGCACTTTTTTTTCGCCGATATGGGTGATTAATCACCCACCATGCTCAAAAACTATCTTAAGATCGCCATCCGCAGCATCCTGCGGCACAAAGCCTATTCCATTATCAATATTTCAGGTCTTGCTATTGGCATGGCGTCCAGCATCCTGATCCTGTTGTGGGTGCAGAATGAGCTGAGCTATGACAGGTGGCATAAGCATGGGAGAGAAATCTACCGGATCACGTCGGCCGCGGAAGATTTCAAGACCGCCGTATCGTGTTCGGGTATGCCGCGGGCTTTTCAGGCGGCGATACCGGCCATAAAGAATACAGTACGCCTCTCGCCTGTTCACAGTACGCTGATTTCGATAGGTGACAAGAAATTCAAAGAGAACAGGACATTCTATGTGGACAGCACCTTTTTAGATGTCTTTTCCTTTCCGTTGGTGAAAGGGGATGTAAAGACCGCCCTGATGCGTCCCGATGGGGTCGTAATTACGGAAGAGCTGGCTACAAAATATTTCGGGAAAGACAATCCGCTGGGAAAGGTGCTGAGGAAGGATAATCGCGAAGATGTGATGGTCACGGGAGTGCTGGCGAATATCCCTGACAACTCCCATCTGCAGTTCGATATGCTCCTGCCCTTTTCATCCCCGGCCGCCCAGCGTGACTTGAATTCCAATCCATGGGATAATTTCAGCTTCTATGACTATCTCCAGCTCGACGACCATTTCAACGCTACTCCTGCGGCCCTGGCGGGAATAGAGCGTAAGATGAACGATATCTTCAAAGATCAAAAGACGGGGATCAAGATCGACCTTCGTTTACAGCCCCTGACCCGGATCCATCTATATTCCAATCTGCAGATAGACCTTCCCGGCCATGGGAATATCCAATATGTAAATATATTTTTTATCGTGGCGATCTTTATCCTGGTGGTGGCCTGTATCAATTTTATGAACCTGGCGACGGCACGTTCGGCAAGGAGGGCAAAAGAGGTGGGACTGCGTAAAGTGGTCGGCGCCGTAAGAAGGCAATTGGTCGCTCAGTTCTTGGGAGAATCCCTCCTCATCTCTTTCTTCTCGCTGCTGGTGGCCATGCTCGTGGTATGGCTGGTGCTGCCTTCCTTTGCTGCGCTGGCCGGTAAGACATTGTCCGTGAACTTATGGGATGGGAAACTGTTTCTGACCCTGATAGGGATCTCATTAGCTACAGGACTTATTTCCGGCAGTTATCCTGCGTTGTTCCTTTCGGGCTTCCAGCCTGTGAAGGTATTGAAGGGCAACTTAAGAAGCCTGGGTGGCAATAAGTTTTTCCGCAATGCGCTGGTGGTAGTGCAGTTCGTGGTATCCATCGTCCTGCTCATCGGCACCGTGGTCATTTATAATCAGCTACGTTATATCAAGAACAGGAACCTGGGATTTGAGAAGTCCAACCTGGTGTACTTGTACATGCAGGGGAATATGTGGAATAAGAAGCAGGCCATGTATGATGAGCTGACGCAAAACCCATTGACCAGTGAGTTTGCCGTTACCGACCAGTTGCCGATCGATATTTACAGCGGTACCATCAATGTCAAGTGGCCGGGCAAGGACCCCAAAGTGCAGATCGTCTTCCCGTCCCTGCAGGTCAATGAGAGCTTCTTTGATATCTTTCATATGAAGATGCTTAACGGCCGGCCATTCTCGAAGGATTTCAAGGCGGATACCAGCAATTTTATCCTCAATGAGACCGCGGCCCGTACCATGGGTATGACTGCAGCCAATGCGGTCGGACAGGAGATATCCTTCCAGGATGGGAAGGGGACCATTGTCGGGGTGGTGCAAGACTTCAACTTCAAGCCAATTCAGCGCACCATCGAGCCCCTGATCCTTCAGTTGAACCGATGGGGCGGGGTCGTCGTCGTGAGGACCCGGCCCGGCAATACGGAAGCTACCATCAAGGCGCTGAGCAGGATAAGCACGCAATTCGATCCTGCCTATCCGGCGGCCTATGGTTTTCTCGACCAGGACCTGGCCAAGCAATATAAGGGTGAGCAGCAGATGGGCAGCATCTTCAATTTGTTTGCCCTGCTGGCCGTCTTTATCTCCTGTCTGGGGCTGTATGGATTGTCGGCATATATGGCCGAACAACGGACCAGGGAGATCGGGGTGCGGAAGGTATTGGGCGCATCGCTCTTCCATATCGTCCGGCTGCTGTCGGCAGACTTTACCCGGCTGATCATCGTTGCCATGATCGTTGCCATTCCCCTTGCCTGGTGGGCGGTGAACAAGTGGCTGGAAAGCTTTGCCTACCATATCCATGTCGGATGGACCGTCTTTCTGCTGGCGCCAATTGCGGCATTGGTCATCGCCTGGCTAACGGTGAGCTATGAGTCTGTGAAGGCTGGGGTGACGAACCCCGTTAAGAGTTTGCGGTCGGAGTAGCTGTTATTTTCCTATTTTTTTCCTTGCCATTAAACCAGGGGAGTGAATATTCGTCACAGTGCAAATTCCAACTTTGCGCTGCTATGAAAAAAAATCTACTCTTCTCTTTACTGGGCCTCGCCCTTTATACAACCGTCTTCGCTCAATCTTCCGGGCCAGGGTCTCGTTCGCGTGAAGACGCTATCCGGGGACTGATGGATACCGCCGATGTGCCGGGGCTTTGTGTCGGGATGGTCCAAAACGGTAGTATCAAATACGTCAAAGCATTCGGGTATAGGAATGCCGCCTTGCATCAGCTCAATGATACCGCCACCTGTTTTTATGCCGCGAGCCTGGCCAAGTCGTTATTTGCTTACCTGGTGATGCAGCTGGTACAGGAAAAGGTCATCGATCTGGACAAACCATTGTATACCTATCTGCCCAAGCCATTACCGGATTATGAGAACTATAAGGACCTTGCGGGGGATGACAGATGGAAACTGATCACGGCCCGTCACTGTCTGGATCATACGACCGGGTTTCCCAACTGGCGGCAATTCAATCCCCATGGCAACAATAAATTAGAGATATTCTTCCGGCCCGGGGAGCATTTCGCCTATTCGGGCGAGGGGATCAGTCTCTTGCAGCTGGTGGTGGAGACCGTGACTAAGAAGGGACTGGAGGAGCTGGCGCAGGAGCGGATATTCAAGCCTTTTGGCATGCGGAGGACAAGCTATGTCTGGCAGCCCGCCTTTGAAAGCGACTATGCCGTAGGGCATGATAAGAATGGGGATACCATACCAAAGGTCAGGAACAGGACCGCATACGCGGCGGGTTCGATGGAGACTACCGTAGCGGACTTTTCGAGATTCATGCAGGCCGTGTTGCTGAGCCGGCGGCTCGATCCGGCATTCCGGCGACAGATGCTGACCCCGCAGGTGCAGGTCGGTGGCTGGAAAGAAGCATCCATCTTCGACTCGTCCATCGCTGTGCAGAGTAAAGAGATGCACGTAGCATATGGTTTGGGGTGGGGCTTGTTTGCCAGCAGTCGCGGGCCGGCCTTTTTCAAGGAAGGGCATCTGGATGGATGGGAGCATTATGTGATCGCCTGGCCGGAGGAGAAGTCGGCATTGATCATCCTGTGTAACAGCTCCAACGGAGAAAGCATGTTCAAAGAGCTGGTGGAAAAGCTTGGGAGGACCACCCTCCCGTGGAAATGGGAGGGCTACTGGCCCTATGGCCCCAATGCAAAGCTGCCCGAGTCGGTGTTGAAGCCAATCACCGGCGAGTATGATGGCAAGCTGAAAGCCATTGTGACCCTGGAGGACGGCAGACTGAAAGTAACTTCGCCTACCGTGAATCTTTCCAAGACAAATCTCTATGCCATAGATGCAAGCCATTTTTATCTGAAGATCATGGATACGCGTATCGAATTTGTGAAGGACCCTGACGGCAAGATCATAAAGGCCATACTCGATGACGAAGGCGAGCATTATGAATTGAAGAAGGTGCGTTGATCTATCTCACCAGTATGAAACTTCCCTTGCGGCTAAAGGTGCCGCCGGCCGGACATTCCATCTCTACAAAATAGACATAGGTGCCCGGGGCGCATTTTTGCCCCTTGTAGGTGCCATCCCAACAGGAGGCGCGATCGCCGGCGATGAAGTCATTGCGCTCGAATACTTTTTCACCCCAACGCCCAAAGATGACCATATGCTTCACGATGGAAATGCCTTTTATCATAAAAACATCGTTATTGCCGTCACCATTGGGAGTAAAGGCGTTGGGAATACGTACATGGCTTTCCTGGCAATCGACCGCTACCACTATCGTATCGGAGACGTGGCAATACTGATTCCACACCTTCAGCACATATTCCGTAGTGGCAAGAGGCAGACACACCGGTGAGGGACAATTGTAGCAGCTGAGATATTTTTCCGGCGTCCACTGCCAGCGGATGATATCGGAGCTGCCTGCTGCATTCAGCGTTGCGTCATAGCCCGCCTCGACCATCACGTCCGGGCCTGCATTGACTGTGGGCAGGGGATGTACCGTCACGACGATGGACTTTGTATGTACAAAGCATTTATGGTCATCCGAGCCCTGTACCGTATAGGTGATGTCCTGTGCCGGGGTTGCCACCGGGTTGGGAATATCTGTACGATCGAGCCACTGTGTATCGTCGATCCATGTATAGAGCGTTTCGCCCATGGCATTCAATTGAAGCGTATCGCCTGCGCAGATCGAGGCTGTGGGTCTGAGCTGCAGGTTGCCCGGTTGGACCACCTGGATCGTCAGCGGCGCTGTATTCTGGCAACCGATATCGTCTTTTACCGTCAATATATAGTCCGTGGTGACCGTGGGATTCGCGATGGGGTTGGAGATATTGGGGTCGCTGAGACCCGTGGCCGGACTCCACTGATAGATGCTGCCGCCACTGGCTGTCAATGGCTGAGAGTCGCCCCGGCAAAGCACCGGACTGGCGGGAGATATCGTGGCCACCGGGTTGGGTCTGATCTTCACAGGACTTGGTAATGTTGTATCCGTGACGCAGCCTGCATCATTCTGCACCAGCAATGTCGCTAAATAAGACCCCGCTGTCTGATAACTGTGGCTGGCATTTCCATCGGCGGATGCCACAATACTGCCGTCGCCAAAGTCCCAGGTATAGTTGCTGCCATATTGGACATTGGAGAACAGTGTCACCGTATTGCCTATGCATGTCTCCGGGGGAACTTTGGGGATGACCACAGTCGGTTTGCGAATAATCACCGAGTCGAGATATTCTCCCTGGAGACCATTGTAGGTATAGACCGTAAGCTTGACGATATAGGTTCCCGGTTTCTCGTATACGTGACTTGGATAGTTGACATTACCTGCCGTATTGCCGTCGCCGAAGTCCCATGCCACCGACACCGCATTGTAGGAAGTATTGGTAAAGGACACCAGCAGGGGGGGACAGCTGCCCGCCACATAGGAGGAACTGTATTGGAAATGAGAATTGAAATTCCGAACGATGATGGTGACCGGCGTGGCAGTGGAGCTACAGGGTAAGGATGGGTTCGAGGCTGACATCGTCACTATATAAGTGCCCGGTACCGTATACGTGTGATAGGGATAAGGGTCCGTAGACGTAGTGCCATCGCCAAAGTCCCACGCATACGTCGTGGAGGTATTTCCGTAGTCGAGCGTCGTATTGAAGAAGTACACCGTCGTATTGAGATGCACATCAGTGCCCGAAGGATAGAAAGAGGCCCTGGGTCCATTGACCGATACGTATTGGGCGCTGGGGACATTGGAAGAACATCCCGCTGCGTCCGTGATCTGCATAGTGACGTAGTAGGCGCCGGGATTGGCGTAGAGGTGCGTGACCTTACCGCCCTTGGGCTGTGTAAGCGTATTGCCGTCGCCAAAGTTCCATGTCCACGAAAGGATCTTATTATTGGATGTGGACTGGGAAGTATCTTCCAACACCACCGGGGATTGATAGCATAGCTTATCCGCGTCCACCTTGAACCCGCCTACGGCGCCTTTTATGGCCAGGGGCATGATATTGGTCGTGTCCATACAGCCAAAGCCGATGCTTTTGAAGATGAAGCGGAGACCTTGTTCCCCCGTCCTGAAACCCGTGACGGTACCCGAGTAGGCAGTCGTCCATCTGTAATTATAGTAGGGGTCGGAGCGAACCCCGGTAAAAGTCGTACCATCGCCATATTGTGCGTCAGTAAAAAAATATCCTGTGTAGTAAGAGCCATAGTCATAGACATTGTCGCTTTGGAACGGGTTCCTGTCGAAATTGGCAATTTGAATATTGACCGTGGTGTTGCTACAGGCGGCGGATTTGTCGCCCGTGAGCAGAGGACTTTGTTTGAGCAGCACCTTAGCCGCTCCGTAGACGCCCGATGTTGTCAGGGAGCATGTCCCATTTATAGCGGTTAGCGAAGGAGTATATGTTCCTGTCTTGGTATACGTATGTGTTACCTGGGGCTGATTACCGGGAGTGGTGGCCGTCGTGCCGTCTCCGAAGTTCCAGACAAGACTGGTAGCGCCCGACGAGCTCTGTTTAAACGTGACATCTCCTCTTGTACCATCGCAGGTATTGGTGTGGTCGTCCAGGCGGGGAAAGGGTGGCTTTACCGTTACTGTTTTGGTGATCGTCGTATCACAGCCGCCCACGCTGCGGGCATACACCTTGGCCGTATAGACACCTTCCGCGCCGTAGCTATGGGACATGCTGGAGGAAGATCCGTAATTGACCGTGCCGTCGCCGAAATCCCAGGTATAGGAGTTGATGTCCATGGCCGTCGTTGGGTTGGTCGAGAAGGTGGCAGGGGTGTTGCCACACACCGGGTTGGGATTTATGGCGAGGTCCAGCGTGGTGATTTTGGGATCTATCGTAATGACATTGGAATAGGCCGTGCCTTTACAGCCGCTCTGTGTCACGTAGTTCAGGGTGGCGATGTACTTGCCTGTATTCGGATAGGTATGGGTGGGAGAAGGGTCGGTGGAGGCGGTGCTGCCTGCATCCCCGAATGTCCAGGAGATGGAAGTAAGGGGCTCGGACGACCAGGTGGTGAATGTCACCGTGATCGGCTGATTGCATACCGCCGGATTGCCCGGGGTGGTATATACTGCTACCGGATTGGGTGGGGGCAGGCTGTTAACCCTAAGGGAGACCGTTCCCTTACAACCGCTGGCAGTCGTATAGCCCAATGTCACGTTGTAATAGCCCGAGTTCTTGAATCCATGGGTTGGGTTTGGATCTGTCGATGTGCCGCCATCGCCAAAGTTCCAGCTGGTGGCCGTCAGTGCTTCCGAAGAGTTGGAGTGGAAGGTGATCGTCATCAGCGAAGAGCATACCGAGAGTACCGCCGGGTCGGAATAAATATTTACCGTGGGCCTTGTGATACTCACCGACCCAACCGTAGTGGCAGAACAGCCGTCGGCATTCGTTTCCCGGACCCAGACATTGTAATAGCCATCGGCAGTATAGGTGTAGGAGGGGTTCTGTGTCGTGCCCGTGATATTGGGATTGTAATAATTTTGATAATTGAAATCCCATTCCCATTTTACAACACCCGGAGTAGGGTCTTTGAAATTGACTGCTACCGGTGAGCCGCAGGGCGAGGCGATCGTCGATGAGAAGCCGGAGGGGTGGGGGACGTCCTTTACGGATATTGTTTTGGACTTCGACGCCGGACAGGTGCCGAATGTGTTCCTTAGCTCCACGGTGTGGTCTCCCAGCGAATAGAAATTGGTGTAAAGGCTTCCGTAACTATAGGATGGGTTGCCGTCGACATACCATTGGCTGTAGTCCGGGGCAGGGGTGCTGGTCGAGGTAAATGTAATAGTGGAGCCAATGCAGATCGGAGAGGGGACCGAGAAGTCCGTTTTGTAGCTGGCTACGTTGATCGGATTGGACTGGGTGCTGGTGACGGTACAGCCTTCGGAGCTGTGTACCGTCAGGCTCGCCGTATAGAATCCGGCCGTGCTGAACGTATGATTGGGGTTGAGGGCCGTCGAACTGGTGCCGTCGCCAAAATCCCATTTGTAATCCAATGTCCCCGGGCCCGTGCTGCTGTTGGTGAACTGTATGGGGTCCGACACCTGGCAAAGCACCTTCTTATCCGCCGTAAAGCTGGATGTCAGGGCCTGGATTATGGTGACAAGATCCGCCTTGTGTACGGTAGTATGACAACCGTAGCTATTGGTCACCGTGAGGCTGACCGGCGCCGTCGTCACTGCCGGATAGGTATGAGGCTGCAAGCCTCCGGCATATTGCGTGGTCGTCGAGCCATCGCCAAAGTCCCATGTATAATAAGATATATTGCCGCTGCCCGGAGTGGCGCTGGGGGTAAAGTTGACCGGCATGCCCAGACAGGTCTTGGCCGGGGATACGGAAAAATCTACCGTGGGTGGAGAATACACCGTCACCTGCTGTTGATAGCTCGATTGATTGGCTCCGTCCTGGACCGTCAGGGTCACCGTATAAGTCTTTTCTTCCGTATAGACCGCTCCGCCATCTGTCAGCGTGGAAGTATTGCCGTTGCCAAAATCCCATTTATATGTAGCATTGGCCGAGGCGCCAAAGGTTTGGTTCTTAAAATTGATGATCACCGGAGAGCAGCCGCCGGTCTTGTCCATGGTAAATCGTGCCGTGAGCTGTGCGGATACGACAATGCCGGATAGAAGTAAGGTCAGAAGTAAGCTATATTTTATAAGATAGGTCTTCGCCGGCTGAAGGTGCATGGTTTAGGAAGTAGACTAAATGTCTGACATTGTGGATACAATATAGAGATTACCCCTGTAAATATCAAGTACGTAGGCGAGCATTCATCTGCCGGACACCAGTAGTATCGAAAGCGAACAGTCGTACAGGTTGTATGATATGTAATTTGCTAGCAGTCATCTGGTTGTGGAACCGGCACTTTTTTAGTGCTTTTGTCTGTACCATAAAACTTTCCCATGATCAAAAGCTATCTGACGACTGCCTGGAGGTTCCTGCTAAAGAACAGAACATTCAGCTTTATCAACATCTTTGGTCTGACACTGGGTACCGTGTGTTGTATCTATATTTTGTTATATGTGTCGGATCAATATAGTTATGACAGACACCATAGGGATGGGAGAAATCTTTACCGTGTGACAGTCCGGTATAATATCAAGTCGAAGGGTACGACTGAAAATGTTGCCACTACAGCTGCTTCTACGGCGCCCATGATAAAAAAAGATTTTGGAGAGGTGGTACAGTTCGCCCGGGTGCTGCCTTTTGCAGGCATCGAGCAGCAGCTGTTGCAGTATAAGGATAAGACCTTGTATGAGAAGGATGCGGTATACGTAGACTCCACCTTCTTCGATGTGTTCTCGTATCATTTCGTGCGAGGCAGTGCGGTGGATGTATTGAAGGAGCCATACTCCGTGGTATTGGACAGATCCATTTCTGACAAGCTGTTTGGGAAGGAAGACCCTATAGGGAAGACTTTTTCGATGACCAATGCCGATGACGGGAAAATAAGCCTTACTGTCCGGGCCGTGGTGGATGAGTCCCTGGGGAGATCGCATCTGCATGCCACCATCTTCGTTACGATGAACAGCGGCAATTCAGGGAGCTATATGATGCATGAGAACAGCTGGACGCGCAATACGTATATATCTTCCTATATAAAGCTCCGGCCGGGTGTGGACCCGCACGCGTTTGAAAAGAAACTGCCTGCCTTTGTGGAACAGCATGTCGGCAGCGATCTGCGGAATGCCGGACTCACCATGAAACTGAACCTGCAGCCTATAACGGCGATCCATACTACTCCCGGATATTTGGGGATAGCGTTCGACAAGCCGGTAGACCCTTCATTCCTGAATATCCTGGTGCTGGTGGCCGTCCTGATACAGGTGATAGCCTGTATCAATTTTATGAACCTGTCTACCGCGCGGGCTTCTCGAAGAGCCAAGGAGGTAGGGGTGCGTAAGGTGATAGGGGCCATGCGAGGCGATCTGGTGAGACAGTTCCTTGGGGAATCTCTTTTTATCACTTTGATCAGTGCGGCGCTTGCTATACCATTGTTGATTGCGGCGCTGCCCGTGCTGAATGAGATCACGCATACTGCCATTACCTTGTCTGCGCTCGATGGGAGGGCGATGCTGCTGCTCGCGGGGCTGGTCCTTTTCACGGGGGTATTGGCCGGAAGCTATCCCGCTTTTTATCTGTCGGCGTTCCGGGCCATCCGGGTGATCAAGGGAAATTTTGCCAGTCATATATCTGCATCGGGTATACGTCGCGGACTGGTCGTATTCCAATTTGTTTTGTCCATCGTGCTTATTTCCGGGATCGTGGTCATCTACAGTCAGCTGAATTATATCAAGAACAAAGATCTGGGTTTTGACAAGGAGCAGAAGCTGGTGTTCTCGATGTATTCACCGGAGGCGGTTGGGAGGCTGCCGGGTTTTATGAGCGACCTGCGGATGCTGCCCGAGGTGAAGGTCGTCAGCAATGCCAGTCAATATCTCAGCCGGCCGTATTATTTCAGCAATGGATTTTTCCTGGACGGGCAGAGGGAGTCGGATTCAAAGGGGGTGGAATATATCATCACCGATCAGTTCTTTGTGCGTGCCAATGGGATACGCGTCATCAGGGGACGGGATTTTTGGACCACGGACTCATCCAAGGTATTGATCAATGAGTCTTATGCCCGGACGTTGGGACTCGATCCCATGCATGCCGTGGGTACTGTGCTGTACGACAAACAGCATCGCAGCGCCGAGATCGTGGGTGTCATGAAGGACTTCAACTATGGCACCTTGCATAAGCAGATCAGCGGTTTTGTATTATGGAAGCGGGGACCGCATGACGATCCCTGGCCGAACATCACCGTCAATACCAATACAGCCAATTACAAGGAGCTTTTGGGGAAGATAGAGGCACTCTGGCATAAGGATGTGCCGGGCGTTCCTTTTACCTATTCTTTTTTGGATGAGATGGTGCAACAGCAATACCAGACCGAAATTTCCATGTCCTATATCATCGACCTGTTCACCCTGATGGCCGTTGTCATATCCGGATTGGGGCTGTTCGGGCTGGCTGCGTTCAATGCCGAGCAGCGGAGCAAGGAGATAGGCATCCGGAAGGTGTTGGGGGCCAGTGTGGGGAGCATCGTGCAATTGTTGTCGAGGGATTTTGGACGGCTCGTGCTGGTGGCGTTTGTCATTGCCATACCCATTGCCTGGTGGGCGATGGCCAGGTGGCTGGACGGGTTTGCCTACCGGACGACCATTCAGTGGTGGATGTTTGCCCTGGCGGGGTTGTTGTCCGTGGTGATAGCCGTGGTGACCGTGAGCTCGCAGGCGATCCGGGCGGCCGTGGTGAATCCCGTGAAGAGCCTGAAGATGGAGTAGGTGACTTGAAATGCAGGGAAATGTTTATTATTTTGGCGGTATGAGCAGGGCCAACGATGACATTAAATATCTCCATGCCGAAGCTGCCAATCTGTTAAAGGAGAACAAGGAAGATGATTTTATCATCGCCTACCTACAGCAAAAAGGTGTCGAGAAGTATTATGCGGAAACGATCTTGGAGAATGTCAGGAATGACAGGGATGACAGGAAGCAGTTCTACCAGCATCTGTTTGGAGGGCTCTTTGTGACATTAGCGGGAATCGTAATGACGATAATAGGTTTTGAAACCACTGACGGGGGGCATATTTATCTGATCTGCGGCGGGGTAATTGTATATGGCGTCTACAACATCAGCCGGGCCTTTATAATATTTTGGAAATGATCTATTGATCTTAATAAAAAGTGAATTTAATTATCTGCCCTGTATTCTTTTTCTTCAAATATATCGTGTCGGCAAAGGCGTCTTTGTTGACGCTGTCACCTATATCGGCTACATTGGAAAACGTATTGTAGTGGTTGAACCATGACATTTCGGAGTTGAACCTGTATTCTACATTAGAGTTGTCTAATTTTACTATGTCTCTTTTGGCAGAACCCAGACGGACTATCTTACCTTTGAGGGCGCTGGATTTGAAGACATGGTCGTCCTTTTTATACGCGGCATTAAAAAGATGGTTGACATACAGCCAGAGGCCAGACCCCGCAAGGAGCAATACAATATAGACCATCTCCTTCCTTTTTAAATATATCCTCATATGGCCTCCTAAATATAAGCCAGATCGTGCTTAGAAAAAATCCATAAAGAAACCTTACTATATGGAGATTTTTTAAGAAATTTGCAGCTTCTTTAAATTCTGGAAAAATGAGTTCTTCACCTGCTACGTTATTTGACAAAGTATGGGATTCCCATGTTGTCAGGAAGATCGCGGATGGGCCTGATGTATTGTTTATCGATCGTCATTTCATCCATGAAGTAACCAGCCCAGTGGCTTTTCTCGGTCTGGAAACCCGGGGTCTGAAAGTGATGTTCCCCCAAAAGACATTTGCCACGGCAGATCATAATACCCCTACCATCAACCAGCACTTGCCCGTGCAGGACCCCTTGTCTGCCAATCAGTTGCGTGCGCTGGAACAAAATGCCGGGAAATATGGCATCTCCCACTGGGGGCTGGGCAATCCCAAGAACGGTATCGTGCACGTCGTGGGCCCCGAGAATGGCATCACCCTGCCGGGTATGACCATCGTCTGTGGGGACTCCCATACCTCCACCCACGGGGCATTTGGGTGTATCGCCTTTGGTATCGGCACCTCCGAAGTGGAAATGGTGTTGTCCTCCCAGTGTATCATGCAGCCCAAGCCCAAGAAAATGCTTATCAGGGTGGATGGCAAACTGGGCAAAGGGGTGACACCTAAAGATGTTGTCCTGTATATCATTTCCCGGCTGACCGCAGCCGGCGCTACCGGCTACTTTGTAGAATTTGCCGGCGAGGTATTCGAGAATATGTCCATGGAGGGCCGTATGACCGTCTGTAACATGAGCATCGAGATGGGCGCCCGTGGTGGTATGATCGCTCCCGACGAGACGACCTTCAACTATATAAAGGGCAAGGACAAAGCTCCTACCGGCGCTGCCTGGGACAAGGCTCTGGCCTATTGGAAGACATTGAAAACGGACGCCGGCGCCAAATTCGACGTAGAGAACCATTACAATGCAGCAGAAATCGAGCCTATGATCACCTATGGGACCAACCCCGGTATGGGCATCGGTATTACCAAGCATATACCGCTGGCGCAACAGGCCGGTGGAAGCAAGGCCACGTATGAGAAGGCGTTGGACTATATGGGCTTCCACGAAGACGACGCTATGCTGGGCAAAAAGGTGGACTATGTATTCATCGGCAGCTGTACCAATGGACGTATTGAAGATTTCCGCGCCTTTGCCTCTATCGTAAAAGATCGCAAGAAGGCCGATCATGTCACCGCATGGATCGTACCCGGAAGTCATATCGTGGAGCAGCAGATCAAGGATGAAGGGATACTGGATATATTGACTGCCGCGGGATTCCAGCTGCGGCAGCCCGGATGTTCCGCTTGTCTGGCCATGAATGACGACAAGATCCCTGCCGGCAAGTATGCTGTCAGCACCAGCAACCGCAACTTCGAAGGAAGACAGGGACCTGGCGCAAGGACCCTGCTGGCGAGTCCGCTGGTAGCCGCAGCCGCGGCCGTCACGGGTGTGATCACCGACCCGAGAGAGCTGTTGTAGAGCGGGAACCGGCCGAAGGTCAGACATTATATTTCCAATCAAAGTAAATTATTATGGCTTACGATAAATTCACTGTACTAAAGAGTTCCGCGGTCCCCATGCCCATCGAGAATGTGGACACCGACCAGATCATCCCCGCCCGGTTCTTAAAAGCAACAGAGCGCAAAGGATTTGGCGATAATCTTTTCCGCGACTGGCGTTACAATTCGGACAATACGCCCAAAAAAGACTTCGTGCTGAACAACCCCATCTATTCCGGTGAGATACTGGTAGGCGGTAAGAACTTTGGCAGCGGCAGCAGCCGTGAGCACGCCGCATGGGCCATTTATGACTATGGATTCCGCTGTGTGGTATCCAGCTTTTTTGCCGACATCTTTAAGAACAACTCCCTCAACATCGGTATCCTTCCTGTACAGGTAAGCCCTGCATTTTTAGATAAGATCTTTCGCGCCATCGAGTCCGATCCCAAAACGGAGCTGGAGGTGAACCTTCCTGATCAGACCATTACGATCCTTGCCACAGGCGAGAGCGAAAAGTTCGAGATCAACAGCTATAAAAAGCACAACCTGATGAATGGCTATGACGATATCGACTATTTGCAGGCCATGAAAGAGGATATCCGTGTCTATGCGGAGAAGAGCATCTACTAATCTACCTATAACAACATGTCTCCAGCAGCCCCTCGCCATATTGAAATTATGGATACCACCCTTCGGGATGGTGAGCAGACCAGTGGCGTTTCTTTTTCGCCTTCGGAGAAACTGACGATAGCGCAGCTTTTACTGACCGAGCTGAATGTAGACAGGATCGAGATCGCATCGGCCCGCGTGTCGGAAGGAGAGCTGGCGGCCGTAAAGGCGATCACCAAATGGGCAAAGGCCAATGGGATACTGAACAGGATCGAGGTGCTCACATTTGTCGACGGGGATGTTTCCATCAAATGGATGCAGGAGGCGGGCGCCAGGGTCATGAACCTGTTGACCAAGGGTTCATTGAACCATTTGACACACCAGCTGAAAAAGAAGCCCGAGCAGCACTTCGAGGAAGTGGCGGCCGTCATTGCGCTGGGAAAGAAGAAAGGACTGGAATGCAATGTGTACCTCGAGGACTGGAGCAATGGTATGCGGCATTCGCGGGACTATGTCTTCCAATATTTGGATTTTTTGCAGCATCAGCCCATCCGGCGGATCATGCTGCCCGACACGTTAGGGGTACTCACCCCATCGGAGGTCGCAGAATATATTGCTGCTATTGTTCAACGCTATCCGAAATTGCATTTCGACTTCCACGCACATAATGATTACGACCTCGGTACGGCCAACGTCCTGGAAGGGGTAAAGGCGGGCGCGCACGGTATCCATCTTACCGTCAACGGCATGGGCGAACGGGCTGGTAATGCGCCGCTGGCAAGTGCAGTCGCAGTATTGAATGATTTTCTGCCTTCTGTGCGGACGAATGTGAATGAGGCCTCTCTTTACCGCGTGAGCAAACTGGTGGAGACGTTCTCTGGCATCCGTATCCCGGCCAATAAGCCCGTGGTGGGAGAGAATGTGTTTACACAGACGGCAGGTATACATGCCGACGGGGATAAAAAGAATAAGCTCTATTTCAGCGATCTCATGCCCGAACGTTTTGGCCGTCAGCGGAAATATGCGCTGGGCAAGACCAGCGGGAAGGCCAATATCGAGAACAACCTGGCGCAGCTGGGCATCCAGCTGTCCGATCCGGACTTGAAACTGGTGACCCAGCGGATCATAGAATTAGGCGATCGGAAGGAAGTAGTGACGCAAGCCGACCTGCCCTATATCATTTCCGACATCCTGGACAGCAAGGCAATACAAGAGAAGGTGCGGATAGATAACTATGTGCTCACGCATTCGAAGAGCCTTCGTCCATCCGTGACCGTGAAAATATCCATTAACGGAGAGGTGTTCGAAGAGCATGCACAGGGGGACGGACAGTACGATGCTTTTATGAATGCCCTGAAGAAGGTGTACAAGAAGCAAAAGCAGGAACTGCCGGCGCTGACGGATTATATGGTACGTATCCCGCCGGGTGGTAAGAGCGACGCTTTGTGCGAGACCGTGATCACCTGGAATGCCAATAACAGGGAATTTAAAACAAGGGGCCTTGACAGCGACCAGACGGTATCTGCCATCAAGGCGACACAAAAAATGTTGAACTTAATTTAAGACAAATACATTTCGAATGGCAAACAAGCATATCCTCATCGTTCCGGGCGACGGCATCGGACAGGAAGTAACGGCAGTCGGTAAAAAGGTTTTAGACAAGATTGCGGCAAAATTCGGGCACAACTTCACCTATGACGAAGCGTTGATCGGGCATGTTGCCATCGAAGCCACGGGCGTACCCCTGCCTGACGAGAGCCTGGAGAAAATGCGTAAGTCCGATGCGGTGCTGTTTGGCGCCGTTGGTCATCCGAAGTACGATAACGACCCTTCCGCCAAGGTGCGCCCCGAGCAGGGATTGCTGAAGATGCGCAAGGAGCTTGGGCTGTATGCCAATCTTCGCCCCATCAAACTATTCGATGAACTGCTGGGCGCCAGCAGCATAAAGCCTGAAATATTGAAGGGCGCCGATATCCTTTTTTTCCGCGAGTTGACAGGCGATATTTATTTTGGGGAGAAGGGACGTAAGAACAATGGGGATACCGCGTATGATATTGCGGAATACAGCAGATACGAAGTAGAACGCATAGCCCGCAAAGCCTTTGAGGCTGCCCGCACTCGTCGCAAGAAACTATGCTCCGTGGACAAGGCCAATGTCATCGAGACGTCCCGGCTTTGGAGGGAGGTGGTGCAGAAAGTAGCAAAAGACTATCCGGACGTGGAGGTCGAGCACCAGTTCGTAGATGCTACGGCTATGCTGCTGATAAAAGATCCTCGTAAATTTGATGTTGTAGTTACCGCCAACCTTTTTGGCGACATCCTTACCGATGAGGCTTCGCAGATTGCGGGCTCCATGGGGATGCTGGCCTCCGCCAGTGTCGGTGACGGTACGGGTGTGTATGAGCCCATCCACGGCTCCGCGCATGATATTACGGGCAAGGGAGTAGCCAATCCCCTGGCTTCCATATTGTCGGCGGCGCTGCTGCTGGATATTTCCTTTGGCATGAAGGCTGAGTCCGAGGCTGTCATCAATGCCGTGGACAAGGTGCTGAAGGCCGGTTGGAGGACACGGGATATTGCGGATGCGACTACGCCCGCTGAAAAGATACTTGGCACGGAAGCCATCGGGGCGGAAGTGCTGAAACATATCTAATTGCCGGACTCGCCAAAGATCAGCTCGTTGTCCAGGTGACCTTTACGGATGTCCCCAATGATACGCATCAGCAGGAGGTTGACCATAGGGAACCTTCTTACATTGCGATTCAGCGGGCTCTCCCCGATGAGGTATTGTTTGTAGCCTACAATGGCCAGCCATAGGTCGTCTGTTATTGGGATACCTGCCAATGAGGGCCAGAACTCCTGCCCATCCGGTGTGCAAACTTCCAGTATCTTCTTTCCGTCCGTGTCTGTCGTCTCTTCCCACTGGGCCAGGCCGGGCATGATCTCGGGCAGCCATCCTTGTATGCCAGCGACCAGGGGGCGCCCGGTCTTCTCATCATAAGATGTTATCTCGAATCCATGCTGGTAGCCTTCTTTGACGTTTTTGAACTTGGCGTCCAGCTGTTTTCGCAGTTTGTCCAGGAAAGTGGCAGCCATTTCACGTATGGTTTGCATATCCTTTTCGCTCAACAGGACTGCGGTGGGAGCGTCCTCTTTCGTTAGCTTTTTTTTGACGTATTGCAGGCTTTCCCTTGCCAGATCGTCTGTCGGGTCTAGCGTGAGCGCTTTTTCAAGATCTTTTAATGCCTCTTCATTCCTTTCCAATACGGCCAGTAAGATACCACGATAGCAATACGATTCCTGGCGGTAGGGCTCGAGCCGGATGGATTCGCCGTAATCCTTTACCGCCAGCTCAATTTCTTTTTCCGGCAGGCCGGGCTCTTCTTCCAGCTTGTCATGGATGGTCTTGCCTCTGTCGAACCAATAGTATTCCACAGTAGGGTCGATGCCGATGGCCATGGTATAGTCCTTTATGGCCTTGTCATATTCCTTCAAAGCATGCCATGCGTCCCCTCTTTTACTATAGCCGATGTCTTCATATGGTTCCAGCTGGAGGAATTTCGAAAGATCTTCGATGGCTTTATGGTAATCTTTTTCTTCAAGCCAGATTGCTCCCCGGCCGTAAAGGCTCCATGCGTCATCAGGGGCCATCGCCAGGACGTTGTTCAGGTCTTTCAATGCCTTGTCATAATCGCCCAGGAAATACCAGGCATCGGACCGATGGCGCCAGAGTTCGGGATCGTTGTGTTGAGTAAGGATGTTGTCGGGCAACAGATCGATGATCTGCTGGTATTGCTTTTGCTCTGCGAGTTCGGTGATGTGGTCGAGGATAGTAGCTTGCATGCGGTTAGGGTTAGGAATGCTAAGAGCGGTAAATATAGGGAATTTGTCGCTCTCTACGGGCGTCATTCCTTCAACCAGTCTTTTCTGATAAATGTCTGCAACGGATCAACCTGCGTTCGCATGACGTCGTCCAGGGATTTTTTATTGGCCGTGTGATGGCGGATGGCCAGATCCAGGAGCAGCCCTATGGCAGGGCTTTTTTGGTAATAGGAAATGGAAGAGTCGGGATTACCGCCGAAGGGCCCTTCGGACCAAGTATCCTCGCTGGCTCGGCATCCAGGCCGGCATTTTATGGTCGAGGGTGGGGGCATCGAACTCTGTGCAGCGGAGGGAGACGTGAAATTTATGGGAGGAGGGGGGGCCATGATCAGTCTGGTGAAATTCATTTAATCAATATAGGCTATTGGGGGGGATAGGGGTTTGCGGATTTTAACCGATGCTTTGCGGATTAGATCCGGATACGAACTATTTTACGGATGCGGACCTCTCGATATTGGGCGCGGATGCCGCTCTGTATGATGCGTATGCGCGGGATGTGCTCTCCAGGGGAGTGGGTAGAAGAATTGAAGAAAATGTCCTTATTCCCCGTTTTTTGGGCCAAAAAATTTATACCAGCGGCAAAAAGTGCTAAATTGCGGGTGATCCCACTGTTTAGCGATTGCATCCATCTTCCTTGAATTGCTCCCCTCCAATCTCCATCTTTACTCCTTTACCTATTTGACCTTTTAATTTCGAATCGTCCTATCTTACGTCAACGACCATTCAAGCTATTATGCGTGGTGGCTTTATGCCGCCTCGCTACTCACTCCTAACAAGACCTGAAAATGAAATTTATTGCAAAAGCCATTCCGGCTCTTACGCTAGTTATTGCCCTGACCCATGTACGGCAGGTTAGTGGTCAGAGCATCATGGATCCTAGTGACTCCGTGTACACTTACAGTTCCAGCGCTACGAAGGGGACACCCAACAACCCTAACCAACCGGCTGCCAATACCATCGGCAAGTGGATAAGGACCGTCCGCATGAGCTGGAACACTAACCAGTGGAAAGCATACATCTATAATGGGATGCAATTCCGCCTGATCTTCCCCAAGAGCTACAACCCTACGGCCAATGACGGGAAGAAGTACCCTGTATTGGTATTCTACCATGGCGCAGGTGAGCTTGGTGTCACTACGGACAACGAGATATCCCTGGCGCATGGCGGCCAGAATGTATTCCAGGCCAAAGTCAATAGTGGCGTATGGGATGGTTATATCCTGATACCGCAGAACGCGAACGGCGCCTGGGACCCTTCTCAGATCACATACGTCAAACAGATCACGGATTACATGATCAGCAACAACAAGCTGGACCCCTTCCATATTCTTTCCAACGGATTGTCGGCCGGGGGCGCTGCCTGCTGGCAGAGCTTGCAGATGTATCCGCAGGCGTTTTGCGGAACGCCGATCTTTTCTGCGAACTTCCAGGGTAATGCCAGCTCTACCAACATACCCAAGACCAAGTTCCTGGCTATATGGGACTTCCAGGGTGGCCTGGACTCCTGGCCAGACCCAAACGATGCAGGTATTGTGAACCAGGCCATGATCGCTGCCGGCGCACAATATAAGTATACGCTATATCCCGACCTGGGGCATGGCACCTGGGACCGTGGATGGGCGGAACCTGATTTCTGGCCTTTCTGTAATCGCGCTTATGGCGCCAACCCCTGGCCATTACATGGCCAGACACTGTTTTGTCCCGGCGTCACCGTCGTGGATACCCTGGGTGTCGCTCCCGGATTCGATGCGTACCAGTGGAGACAGAATGGCAACCTGCTGTCCGCCACCGGCAACCAGATCATCGTCAATACATACGGTACATATGACTGCCGTGTGCAACGCAATGGCATCTGGTCCGACTGGAGCCATACTCCCGTTGTCATCGGCGTCAAACCCCCCACCGTTACACCGACGATCACTGTACAGGGCCTGGCCAGCAATGTCATTCCCGCACTGGACAATCCCAATGTAACCCTGCAACTGCCTACAGGTTTTGCTACTTATGTATGGCAGCAAGTGGGCAACAACACGACCCTCAGCACAACCAATACCCTGACCGTTTCCACACCCGGTCAATATATAGCCCAAGTGACAGAAACAGGCGGCTGCTCCAGCAGCTTTGGCTCGCCCTTTACCGTAATAGCTGCCAATGGCCCCAACCCGCCCGATCCTGCATCCGGCGTACTGGCAGCTGCCCTGTCGCAGACTTCTGTATTGCTCAACTGGAACCAGAACCCCTCGCCTGCCTATAACGAGACGGGATTCGAGATCTACCAGGCCTCCAAATCCGGTGGTCCATACAAACTGGTAGCTATCACAGCCGCCGACGCTTCCACGGATACTGTCACCGGGCTCAATGCCGGTACGAAATACTTTTGGGTGATCAGGGCCGTCAATGGCACCGGTGCGTCTACCACCTCCAACGAGGCCAGCGCTACCACTACTGCCGATACACAGGCTCCCACCGCACCGGGCAACCTTACCATCACCGGTACTTCTTACAGCGGCGTATCGCTCCAGTGGACTGCTTCCACCGACAACGTAGGCGTGACGGCCTATGACATCTATGTCAATGGCAGCAAGCGTTATTCCGTGACGCCCGATAAGACCAATTTTACGGTGTACAGCCTGACCAACGGCGCTTCTTATACCTTCTTCGTCAAGGCGAGGGATCTGGCGGGCAATGCTTCCAATGCCAGCAACCAGGTCAGTGGGGAGCCCCTGATCAATGGGTTGACCTATAACTATTATAATGGACTTGTCACGAACCTGACCAAAATACCGGATTACTCTTCCATGACTCCTGCGTCCACGGGTACAATATCAACCTTTAGCCTGTCTCCCCAGACGGACGGAACGTACTTTGGATTTGTATTCAACGGATTTATCATAGCCCCGACCACGGGTACGTACTATTTCCAAACAACTTCGGACGATGGCAGCCGTTTGTACCTGGGATCCGCCGGCTCGTTCACATCCCCCTACAGCTTCTCTGCTACTCCGTTGATCAATAACGACGGTCTCCACAGCAGTACGAGCGTGAATTCCGCCGCGGTGAACCTGGTAGCGGGACAGTTCTATCCTATCGCCTGCTCTTATTTGCAAATGACGGGTGGCTATAGCCTCACCGTTAGCTGGAAGACGCCCGGGTCAAGCAGCTATGTCGCTATACCCGTAAGCGGACTCTCTCAGGCCACTGTAAATAACGGCAACGTGCCTGCCGATCCTTCCGATCTGAAGGCAACATCCATCGACTACAGGACTATCAAGCTCCAATGGGCTGACAACAGCAATAATGAGACGGGCTTCGAACTCTATCGTGCAACTACACAGTCGTTCTCTGACGCTGCCATCGTTACTACGCTGGCTGCGAACGCCACTTCTTATCTCGATAACACCTGTGCCGCCAGCACCCATTACTATTACGAAATAAGGGCTATCAATAAATATGGCTCTTCTGCCTTCGCCTACAGCGGCAAGGAAGCTTCCTGGAGCTTCAACAACAACCTGGTCGACAGCACCGGCAATGGCCGTACGATAACACCCGTCGGCACCGTGACATACGACGCGGTCAACAAGCAGGAGGGTGCTGCATCGCTCAGTCTCAACGGCACCAGCCAGGCTATGACGATCAGCAATACCAACAGCTTCCTACAGGAGGCCTATGCACAGCGTTCGATCTCGGTGTGGATCAAACCCACCAATCTCACCAGCGCCAACAGGGTCATCTTCGACGCAGGCGGCAGCACCAACGGTCTTGCCCTGCTGCTGAACAATAGCACGCTGATCGGCGCAGTGGCCAGCGGCGGCACGAGGCAGAATATCACCACCACACTCAGCAATACCAACTGGACGCATGTTGCCCTCGTATACAATGGGGATAGCCTCTTGCTCTATGTCAACGGCAACCTCGCTGCTTCCAATACGAATCTGGGCTTCCATTCCATAGCTACGACTACGGACGGGGCACGTATCGGACAGACCAACGGTACCAACGCATATAACACCACCGGCAACTATTTCAGCGGCAACATCGACCTCGTCGAGGTCTTCAACTATGCACTGAGCGCTGCCGAAGTATCAAGCGTGAAGAGCTTCACGAGCGTCGGATCGAACGCCACCACACAGGCACTGCCCGCAGTTCCCAATGCTCCCACGAACCTCGTGGCTACAGCAACGAGCAGCGCTGGTGTGAAACTGACCTGGGTGGATAATTCTACGAACGAGACCAGCTTCCAGGTATACC